>Ga0182021_10000625_pt1 | contig 38629 bp, 43 predicted proteins | sample 612E3MmetaG_FD_120493 | JGI IMG/M metagenome (GOLD analysis project Ga0182021, IMG submission 120493) | Permafrost microbial communities from Stordalen Mire, Sweden - 612E3M metaG (Illumina Assembly) | ecosystem: Environmental > Terrestrial > Soil > Wetlands > Permafrost | place: Sweden...
ACCGCACACCGACTTCAAGGGGGATATCGAGAGCGGCCTAATGAAGATGATGGCTATCGGCCTCGGGAAGCAGAAGGGGGCCGAGATGATCCATCACAACCTCTACGAGGGCTATCATACACTCCTACCTGCTGCTGCGCGCCTCATCATGGATAAGGCGCCCATACTCATGGGTCTAGCCCTCCTTGAGAACGCCCGCCACGAAACCGTGAAAGTCGTCGCACTCGAACCAAACGAATTCGAGGCAGCCGAGTTGAAGCTCCTAAAGGAGGCGAAGGGTCTCTTAGCCCGCCTCCCCTTCAAGGAGCTCGACGTACTCGTCGTCGAGGAGATCGGGAAAAACATCAGTGGCGTAGGCATGGACACGAACGTGACTGGGCGCTTCTGGATGCCGGGCGAGTCAGACCCCGACGCGGCTAAAATAGACAAGATCGTGGTCCTCGACCTCTCCGAGGAGACGCACGGCAACGCGATCGGAATCGGCCTAGCCGACCTAACCACGCGCCGCGTCTTCGACAAGATCGACTACCCCTCCACATATGTGAACTGCCTCACTCAGGGCACATGCACCACGGGGAAGGTGCCAATATGGTTACCCAACGACAGGGACGCCATCGACACCGCCCTTCGCGTCATAGGCCCTGTGGATCGGTCAAGGGTTAGGATGATGGTTATAAAGAATACTCAGGAGCTTGAGCACATCTGGATCAGTGAGAGCTTGGCTGAGGTGGTTAAGACGGATAAGAAACTCGCTAAGAGAGTGGAGCTCCTCGGCGAGCCCCGTGATGTCCAGTTCGATGTCTTGGGTACTCTCATCAAGTAGCCTCTTTTTATACATGAGTCCCTGCACATTTGACAGTATGCCATGGCACTAAATTGGCTATATGAGCGCGCGCGGCCCCCTTGAACAGCCTAGTACTAGCGTAGCAAACCATACCGAGACAGATGTACACAGATGCCTCAGTGGGGCAGGTAGGGTCAGGCAGAAAAAGGCGTTTTCTGAGACAGGTAGGAGACAGGTACAGACAGGTCACCCCCGTATTACACTCAAGACACCCCCTAGTGGGGGACTTCGAGGATGCTAAACCGTGGCTACCTGCACGGCATCGGGCTGGTTTTGCCTGATGAGAAGACGGGTGATGTGTCCAAGCACGCACTGCTATGTATGGCGGCTACCCCCAGATCCCCACCGCGAATACCATGAACGCGCCGGAGGAGGTGGTTGACGTCTACGGCCCGGTCTGCGAATCGAGTGATATCTTCGCGAGGGATCGCAGCATACCGAAGGTGTCCGAGGGTGCCCTGCTCGCGGTCATGAACGCCGGCGCCTACGGCTTCAGCATGGCGAGCAGGTGCAACTCACGCCCGCTGAGGTAATGGTACGCGACGGCGAGGCACATATCATAAGGGAGCGGGAGTTGTTCGCCGAACTACTCAGGGGGCAGTGCTAGGCGCGCACGTACTTTAGATATAGCTCAGGTAACCCTGAGGAACTGGGCTTGCGGAGCCCCGCAGACGACACACTTCTCGGGGGCCACGCCCTCGATCGTGTTCCCGCAGACCTTGCAGACGTAATAGTCCCTATTTGGAAGGGGCTTCTTCGAATTCAGAGTCTCCAGCACCTTCTTGTAGAGACCCGCGTGGACCTCCTCGACCTGATTGGCGACGTTGAAGCTCCACTCAGCCTGCTTGTTCTTCTCCTTCTGGGCTATAGCAAGGAACTCGGGGTACATTTGGCGGTACTCGAAGGTCTCGCCGCTGATGGCCTCGTCGAGGTTGCTTACCGTCATGCCCACTTTCCCCGCTATCCTGAAGTGGTTCATGGCGTGGACGGTCTCCGCCTCCGCGGCTGCGCGGAATAGCTTCGCCACTTGCGGAAGGCCCTCCTCCTCCGCCTTCTTCGCGAATGCTAGATACCTACGGTTCGCCTGCGACTCACCAGCGAACGCGGCCATGAGCTTCTCTATTGATTCAGACATTCCAAGAACCTCGTCTTTCCTCTTCGCGCCTCGGTTGATAAATGTTAGGCATGTGTCAGGAAGGCGTCGAGTGGTTTCTTTGATATATAGATAGTGATACCCTTCTTCTGCTCCTTCTCGTACTTAAAGCCCGGAATCTTCTCAGACTGTTTCCTCATCTTATCGAGATCTCCAAAGCCTAAGGCGTTGGTGAGGCAATTGTTGACGCACGCGGGCCTCCTCCCCTCTATCTGCAGCTGGGGGCAGAGTGTGCAGCCGGAGATATCAACCGACTCGAGGCTGAACTCAGGGACATAGATCCTGTTCAGATTCCCCGCCTCCACTATCCTGATCATGACGCGCCTTATATCGGGGGTGAGGTCGTTCTCGTCCTTGCAGGCGATCTCACAGGCGTAGCAACCTATGCATCGATCGATATTTACCAGAAACGTCTTCTTCTGGGTCATATCTCAGCCCTCCGTATGTTGCAGAGGATGGTCCTGAAGGCGGGCATCGCGGCTATAGGATCGAGTTGGGTGTCGTCAGTGAGGTAGTTTATGTTCGACTCCCCCTCCCAGCCGTGGGTGACGGAGACGACGTCCTCCCGGATGCCAGTTGTGAGCTTGGCCTTCAGCTTCGCCTCGCCTCTGATCCCCTCGACTATCACGAGATCCCCTTCACCGATACTCAGGCGTGACGCGGTTTTGCTATTTATCTCAACTATAGGCTCTGGGACGTAGCTGCGGAGCCAGCTGTAGTTCCTCTGTTGGGAGTGGTGGTAGACAGCGGTCTTGGAGCCCGTGATTAGGGTGAAGGGGTACTTCTTCGCGACGTCGGGTCGGCTAGCCTTCGTCTCGGGGGGCTCCACATAGCTGGGTAGCGGGTCGTAGCCAAGTTTTTCAAGCTGCGAAGAGTACAACTCGATCTTACCCGAGGGGGTGTTGAAGCCGTTCTTGCGGAGGAGCCCGATCTCGAAGGGCCTCGAGTAAACGCCCGACTCCCCGAGGTCAGTTACCCTCACGCCCATTGGCTTGATGATCTCATCGATGATTTCGTCCTCGTCAGCGTAGTCGAAGCCATTGAGCCCCATCTTCTTTGCGAGCAGGCAAATATACTTCCAGTCCGGGAGGCTCTCGAAGAGCGGCTCCATCACGCTATGACTGACCTGGAAGTACTTTGTGAGAGCGAGGTTCTGCGTCTTGCAGAGCTCGGTTTTCTCGAAGAAAGTGGAGGCGGGAAGGACTATGTCCGCCATTTTCGCAGTCTCCGTCATGAAGAGGTCGTCGACGACGAGGAAGTCGAGACTGGCAAGCGCCTCCCTGACCTTCGTCGTGTTTGGGTACTCTTGGATGGGGTTGGCTATGGTGCACATCATTGCCCTGATGGGGTGTGGCTTCCCGGTGAGTATGGCCTCAGCGAAGATTGCTGTGGCATCCTCAACCAGTGGGAACCTCTCCGCCCAGATCGGCCTCGCCTTAAGCCTCTCCTTCCGCGTGATGTTGGCGAGTTTGACCCCGGGGTTGAAGAGGAGGGCTCCCGGCTTGTCGATGTTCCCCGTGATGGCGAGGAGGATCGCCATGGCGCGGAGCGTGTGCGTCGAGTTGGTGTGGTGGAGTACACCTTCACGCCTGTCGAGACATGCCGGCTTCGCGGTGGCGAACTGCCTCGCGACCTCGACGATGCGCTCGGCGGGTATCCCCGTGATCTCCTCCGCGTACTCGGGCGTGTACTTCTGGACGTGCTCCATTAGTCTCTCGAACCCGATGGTGTACTTCTCAACGAACTCTACGTCGTACAACCCCTCGCTTATGATTGTCCGTATCATGGCGAGTAGGAGGGCCGCGTCCGTCCCCGGTATTATGGGGAGATACGTGTCAGCCTTCGACGCCGTCTCAGTGAAGCGGGGGTCGACTACGACGAGCTTAGCCCCCGCCTCCTTCGCGTCGAGGATGTCCGACATGATCCGAGGGTAGCGATGGATGAAACTTAGCGCTGGGTTTGTGCCGAAGAGCATTATGTACTTCGAGTTCCTGAAATCGCTCCAAGGCATGTAAGGTGGTCCCTGTGGCGTCTTCCCGTAGGTGTAGGTATACCCGATAATCTTTGGGCCGACGCAGTAGCTCCAGTTACCCGAGTAGTTCGGGGTCCCGTAGGCGTAGCAGAAGCGCTGGAAGATCTGCTCGATCATCTGCCGGGTGGGCCCCTTGACGAAGGCTAGTGCCTCAGGACCGTATTTCCCCTTGACCTCAAGGAGTTTTTCAGCGATGGTATCAAGAGCTTCATCCCACGTTATGCGCTCCCACTTCCCGCTGCCCCTCTCATCTACCCTCTTCAGGGGGTACTTGAGGCGGTCGGGATTGTAGAGCATCTGGCGGGCGGAGCGACCCTGGGCGCAGAGAGCACCTCTGTTGTGGGGGTTATCCGGGTCACCCTCGACCTTGATGACTTTGCCTCCCCTCATGTAGGTGAGCATACCGCAGTCGCAGTAGCAGACCTGACAGACATTCCTCCGGATCGTCACCCCTTCCTTACCTTGCATTCTAAAACACGCGGTCCTTGAGAGTACACTTGACTCCACTTCAACGGGTATAAAATGTGGGGCTTGGGGTTGAGCCGCTTTATTCCTCTTATGCCTGCGCGCGCAACGTTACGACGCCTGCCATTGCCAGCTAGCGCGCCAGGCCATTCTCAACGGAGTCGAGGGGTCCCTCGTCACGTTTTGCTACTGCAGTGCCGGGTATGAGAAGCTGCCCCTCGAGATCGTCCTCGGGGTCCCTCTTGAGGTCGAGATCCTAGAGAACGTACTCGCTGGGAGCGAGAGGTGCCGCTTTGCCATCAAGATACCGCGTGAGAAGCTGAAATAAAGTCCAAACGCCTTAAAGGGCAGGCAGTGTCCCCCGTCTTGATCACCCTTGGTGAAGCTCAGGGCAATCTGCGGGAGGGAGTTCGAGGCAGAGGAGGTCGATGAAGACCTCGTTGCCTACCCTGAGTACGTCTGCAGCAGACTATGCCCCGAGACGAGCTGCGCCACGTATATGAACTACTTCTACGACGCCACCCACCACAACGACCCGCGCTAGCGCCTTTTCCGGGAAATGGTATAAAAACAGAGGGTCATCTACTCCCCGTCATCGCTGTGATGAAAATGGAGGGGAAGTCTTACACTACCGAGGGAGTCTGCTCGGAGAGGATATTCTTCACGATCGATTGTGGGCGCGTCTCGAACGTGGAGTTCGTAGGCGGCGCGCGCGCGATGAGGTGATCAGCAGGCTACGCGGCATCGACTGCAGTGGAAGGGGTACCTCGTGCCCGGACCAGCTAGCACGGGCACTCGAAAAAGGAAAAGACTGATCACCGGTCAGAGTCCACAAATACTTCTTCGTTTTCCTCTAGCTACATGGGTTATCAACCTAGCGCTGGCAGGACCAGCTCAAGCAGGCCGAGGGGCTTCGACAGGCCGAAGAAGGCCAAGACGAAGAAGGCGACGATGCAGCACGCCTCCGGGCCTCGCCGCGTGGGAACCAGCGCACAGAGCACGAACGAGATCGTGGAAAGGACAATCACGGGACTTGAGACTCTCGGCTCCCAGACATTTGCAATGGCCCCCTTCAACCAGCATTTCGAAAGGTGGCTGAAGAGTCTGGGCAGCGTCCTCGACGACTTCGAGGCTAGCAAGGTCATAGAGCTGGACGAAAAGTTCCACGAGGAGCGCGTCAGCATCGTCTCGGCTGTGGAGGCGGCTCTGAAGTCGGAGCAGGCGAAGGAAGCGTCGAGGGAAGCGACCATCATGAGTATCCATGCCTCCAAGGATCTACTCTTCCACGCGGAGCGGGAGCACGGCGAGAAGCTGAGGGGGCAGGCTGCCCGGAGGGACGCCAATCTTAAGGAGCTGAAGGGCAGCGTCGAGGCTCTACGCGCCAAGCTGGACGAGGTTCTCGAGTCTAAAGTCGGGTTCATGGAGCGCTTCACGAAGAGTAAGGCGAAGATAGAAGAGGACGCGAGGTCGAGGCTCTCTGACGCGGAGAAGGGGGTTGAGGTGGCCAAGTCCACATTCACCGAGGAGCTGGCCGCACTCCAGAAGGTGTACGAACAGGAGAGGGGCGTGATACTCGAGAAGGTCACCGCCGAGAGAAGGGAGGTCGACAAACTCGTCGCCGAGGCCGAGGTCGACGGATCGGTTGAGGTACGCCGTGTGGCTTGCGAGGAATTAGCGGGAGCGGTCAAAGACCTAGTGACGCGGGTAAACACGTCTAAGAAGACCGGTGAAGATTAACTCATTATTTTAGATTCTTCAGGGCCTTGGCGACGCCAATGTGTCCCTGCTTCTCAGCGGTAGCTTCAGCAGCTTTCACGTCCACCTCTCTAGGCTTGGTGCCCCAGAGTCTGTGAAAGTTCCCATCGCAAATCTTCTCTAATGTCGACTTCGGCAGGTCGAGGCCCATGAATGGCTTATCGTAGCGGGTGAGGAGATCGTCTGCAGAGTCGGGTGTGTAGAAGTCCTCACCCGTCTCTAGGAACATGCGGAGTATCCAGACACGCGCCAGGTGCTCCTCGACAGTCTTACTCATACCTATGTCGGTCCCGAGTAGTATCCTGTCGGCGCATCGGGTGAAGAAGCAGCGCCAGTCGTCCCTGCGACGGCTTATGCTGTAAACGAGCTCTATGCCAGGGGTTAGGTCGACGTGTGCGTTTTGGTGTCTGGTGAAGAAGTCGTCGAGCCTCTCCAAGTGTGGGGAGAGGAAGAGAAAGTGGGGGAAAACAACCCTGACCCTCGGATGTCGGCTGAGAAAGTGCTCCACCTCCCCGTAGAGCTCCTCTAGGGCGGGGTAGTCGCCTCTGTAGTAGCCCCAGCCGCGCGCCTTCGCCCACGGAGGTGTCTGCTCCTCGCTCCAGAACTCCTCTGGATCACCGACATGGCAGACGACGGGGAGCCCCGCCTCCTCGCAGGAACTCCAAAAGCCCTCGTAGGCGGGGGAGTCGAGTGGCATGTGCCTATCACGCGTGACGGGCTTCGCTCCCATCTCTCCGATCCCGTCGTAGCCAAGCGCCACAAGGGACTCGATATATCGGGACCAATTGGTTTCCTTCCAACTCTTCGCCTCGAAACTCCACGGTGCGTAGCCACCCGCGTAAAATAGACCCGGGTTCGCCACCTTAAGGTAGAGAGCAGAGTGATCGGGGTTACCGTAGACGTGCATCTGGCGCAATCGCCCACGTGTGATCGTCTCCGTGAGCTCCAGCAGCTTCACCTTCAGAGCCGCCTCGTCCAGATTCGCGTCGGCCTTCCATGGAGGCCACGGGTGGACGTGGCAGTCGACGACCTGCGTCTCACCGAACCGAGAAAAGTCAAGTATACCTAATCTTATGGCTTTCAGCGGATAGAACTTGTTCCAAGGTTAATAGGGTATATTCGTAAATATTTAACTTATATAAACGCATGAAAGTAGTCCCACGGTTCGTTGCTGATCACGGAAGGTGAAATTGTGCAGGGGTCTCTCAGGACCCCCTTTCTCACCGAGAATTACCTGTTTCATTTCGTAGATTGTCCGGTTATTAAAAGTTGAATCGGACGAACCAAACAAGTTCGCAGAATAATACCTTTTAGCAACCAATTGTCCGAAAATAGCCATCGTTAAAAGGGGGGTAAATATGGTACGTACGTGGTGCCTGAGTGAAATTCGACGACACTGACGTCAGGGTGCTCCGTAACCTACAGAAAGACGCACGTACAAACTTCGCCGACATCGCAAAAGAGTGCGGCGTCAGCGTTGACACTATCATCAAGCGCCTTCAACGCCTGGAGAAGAACGGCGTCGTGAAGGGGACGACCATCCTCCTAGAGCCCCGGCTCATGGGGATGGACTGCCTCGCGAGCCTCGAGGTGAACGTCGACGCCGTCGACGTTCAGGAGGTGGTCACCGCGATGAGAAAGCAGCCCGGCGTGGTCTTCTGCACACCCAGCATGGGCATGCAGAACATCTTTGCAATTGCCGTCCTCCGGAGCATGAAGGAGCTGAACATACTCAGGGAATCTATCAAGGGGCTCACACACGTGAAGGAACTTAAGACGAGTATCTGGGTCGACGACGTCCTCCTTTGCCCCGAGAACTTCGAGCTTGAACTACTCAAGGAGAATCGATGAGCATGGACGAGGTCGACCAGAAGATCGTTGAGATGCTCACCGAGGACGCTAGGATGAGCTTCCGGAAGATCGCGAAAGTCCTCGATAAGAGTCCAGATACCATTATCAACCGCTTCCAACGCCTACTCGACTCCGGAAACGTCAGAGGCTCGACTGTGATCGTTGACCCCAAACTGATCGGGTACGAGGGGATGGCGGCCTTCCACATCGACGTCTCACAGAATAGCGGCGCCAAGCCAGACTCAACTAAGATACTGAAGACGCTGATCAAGATGCCGAACATCATTGTGGCCACGAAGACCGTTGGGGACCACGACCTGCTTGCGATAGGCGTCATCCACGACTTCAACCACCTGATGAGCCTTGGTAAGGAGATCTCCGCGATACCCGGGATCAAGAGCATACAGACGGCTCTCTGGGCGAGCGAGAGCGAGGTCTGCCCCAAATACTTCATAATCTAATCCACAGCATGGTTTCGTCGATTTCTTCCAATTAAAGCTCCTCTGACTCTTCAGAACAATAAATATAGGTCATTTCTCTCTCTTCCCAGTTGTTTGTGGGTAAATCTTCGATTTTTTTGGAAACCTTCAGTTTCCCCCCACATTTTTCCCGGAGGATATTGGTATATATTAGAAATAGTGGCGCTAAAATAGAAAACGTAGAATTATCACGAGTCTTTACGCTACAATCATAAATTTTTCGTAAATTTATTACAGAAAAACTCTAAATATCGTGTTTTGGACCCCTTGAGGCGGTGTTTGGATGATTAGTTCCAGCGACATTTCCTGGGTAATGGTTGCTACTGCTCTCGTCATGTTCATGACGCCGGGCCTAGGTTTCTTCTACGGTGGACTGGTGAGAAGGAAGAACATCCTCTCTACTATAATCCAGTGCATCGTCATATTCGCCATTGTCAGCATTGTCTGGGCCCTCTGGGGGTACACGCTCGTCTTCGGGCCGTCGATCGGGGGCTTCATCGGGAGCCTGGCCAACTTTGGGCTTAACGGCGTTGGCGCCGCGGCGAACCCGAACTACGGGCCGACCATCCCCGAGTTGCTTCAGTTCGCGTTTCAGCTCAAGTTCGCGGCGATCACCCCCGCTCTCATCATCGGGGCCTTCGTGGAGCGGATAAGGTTCAAATCGCTCCTCATCTTCATCATCGCCTGGTCAACCCTCATCTACAGCCCGGTGGCTCACTGGGTGTGGAACGTCAACGGATGGCTCCACCTGCTGGGTACACTCGACTTCGCCGGTGGGATAGTAATCCACGCGGCCGCTGGATTGTCGGCGCTCGCCGCCGCTCTTGTGATCGGTAGGAGGCAAGATGTGGAGAATCACGAGGAAATGAAGCCGGGTAACATCCCTTACGTAATTCTGGGTGCCTCCATACTCTGGTTCGGCTGGTTCGGCTTCAACGCGGGTAGCGCCCTCGCCGCCGACACCGTCGCGGTCTACGCCCTCGTGAACACGAATCTCGCGGCCGCCGCAGCGGCTGTGAGCTGGATGGCTGTTGACTGGATGGGTAAGGGCAGACCCTCAGTCGTCGGCTTGGCTGTGGGCGCGGTCTGCGGCCTCGCGGCGGTCACACCCGCCTCTGGCTACGTCGCCCCCTGGGCGGCAATACTTATAGGCATGACCGCCGGCGTCGTGTCCAACCTGGTCTCCAACTGGCGTGCCTCTAGGCTCAAGGTCGATGATACCCTCGACGTCTTCGCGTGCCACGGCGTGGGTGGGATCATCGGTTCACTCGCGACTGGCCTCTTCGCGACGGTCGCAGTTAACGCCACAGGTTCGAACGGCCTCCTATACGGGAACACCAATCTGTTCTTCGCCCAGTTCGTCGGCGTCGTCGTCGTCGGCGCTTATTCCTTCATCGGGACCTACGTCATCCTGAAGGTTATCAACATCTTCTCCCCCCTCAGGGTCACGCCCGATGAAGAGCGTAAAGGCCTCGACCTCGTCGAGCACGGCGAGGAAGCCTACTCTCAGCAGGACTAGCCCATTTTTTCTTACAGCACCAGTTTTTTCTTACTGTACAGCTTTAAATAGACGCGTTTAAGCGTTGTTGGCTAAAGTGATTACTTTTGTCTTGGAGGGATGTAGCTTGTCCGAATTGCGGGGAGGTCTTCAAGAACCCCATCTTCACGCAGAAGCGTTTCACAGGCGGGTTCTCCATATATCCACTAGGGACGTTGACCTGTCCTAAATGCGGGAATAATGGGAATTCCTACAAGTTCCGGCGACCGAAGCCCGTGGAGGAGGCAAAGAAGCCTACAGCCCCTGAGGCTAAGACTGAGCCGTCCGAGAAGGATTCCAAGAAGCTGGACGAATCGAAATTCGAGCGCCCGTGACCTGATATGATAAAGGCGCTATCCCTCAGCCGGAGCTTCGGCGCTACGGTGGCCGTCAAGGACCTCAGCTTCGAGATAAAGGAGGGTGAGGTCTTTGCCCTCCTCGGTCCGAATGGGGCGGGGAAGACGACGACAATACGTATGCTCACGGGGCTAATTACCCCCACGAGCGGCACATGTTCCATCGAGGGCATGGATGTAACAAGGAACCCTATGCAAGTGCACAGGAACGTAGGGGTTCAGCCCGAGGTCCCCGGCCATTACGACACCCTCACCGCCCAACGCAACTTAGAGTTCTATGGCAAGCTTTTCGGCGTGAAGCAGCCTCAGCTCGGGCTGCGGATACGCGACCTATTACAGTCGTTTGATCTCTGGGATAGAAGGAGCGACGCCGTCCAGACTTACTCGAAGGGGATGAAGCAGAAGCTAGCTATAATTCGAGCCCTCCTACATGACCCTGAGTACGTCTTCCTCGACGAGCCTATGTCCGGTCTCGACCCCGTCGCCTCCAAGACAGTTAAAGACTTCATACTCGACCTCAAGGCGAAGGGTAAGACCGTAGTCCTCAGTACCCATAACCTCGATGACGCGGATCAGCTCAGCGACCGGGTCGCTGTTATACAGGGGGGCCTCATCGCCCTCGACACCCCCGACAACCTAAGGGCCAACCTCTTCAAGCGCACCATAGTATTCCACCTGAAGGCAGCGGATGATGGTGTCGTCGCGAAGCTCCGCGCTTTACCCTTTGTACGCTCCGCCGAGCGATCTGAGAACAAGCTTGTCCTCGAGGTCGAGAACCCGGAGGAGGAGAATCCGCAGGTAGTCGACCTGCTGGTTAAGGCTGGGTACAGAGTCCAGTTCGTGGGCGAGGTACGGCACAGCCTTGAGGAAGTGTATCTCAAGCTCGTCAAGCCCTCTCAGGAGGCCCCACAATGAACTGGCCTGCGATAATCGAGATCTTCAAAAAGGATCTGCAGGAGACGACCAGGAACCGCTATGTCTTCCTCTCGATCTCGGTGCTGCCAATTATAAATATCATCGAGAACGTCTTCGCGGTTAGCCAGATCATCAATCTACCTTCGGGAGTCGCGCAGCTTAGCCAGATCCTGCCGGTGACCTCGCTTGTGGTGTTCCTCATCCCATCCGTTGTGACCGCTTTACTCGCGTCTACTAGCGTGGTACTCGAGAAGAATAATCGGAGCCTTGAGCCGTTGCTGGCGACACCGATCACGGACGCGGAGTTGCTCCTAGGTAAGTGTCTTGCAGCGTTCATCCCCGCTATGGTTATGAGTTACGGGACACTCGCCGTGCTTATTGGCGCAATCGATACAGTTACGATTGGCAAGCTGGGCTACGCAGTGTTACCAACGCTGGGGATGGTCTACCAGTTCGCCTTAATACCACTCATCGGCCTCCTCGGGACCTTCGTCAGCCTCCTCGTTTCCACGAAGATCAAGGACGTGAGGGCGGCCCAGCAGGTCTCGACATTCGCGGTACTCCCCATTCTCGCCTTCGCAGCCCTCATCTCGGGGATATACGTCGTCGACCCCATCTACCAGATCGCTGCGATAGTGATCCTCGCAGCCGTCGTGGTCATCGTAGCGCGCGTCACAATCCACAGGTTCAGCCGGGAGAGCATACTCGTCTCCTGGAGCTGACCAAACCCAGCCTCCCGCATACACGTATTTTATTTCCGCTCAAGACGAAGCTTCAAGTCGAGGATTTAGATTAGGTGGACGCGCGCGCGACGTACACTCCTACCCGCTCGCGCAGGAAGAATGGTAGCCCGGCGGAGATTCGAACTCCGGTCTAAGGGTCCAAAGCCCTCCATCCTTGTCCACTAGACGACCGGGCTCCAGCACCTAATACCATGTCCACGACTCTATAAAGCCTTAACCGAAACGAGGGCCAATACCCAAATAACCCCGGCGATGATGCTAGAGGCGGTGCAACGATGGAACTTACCTCCAAGAGACGTGCCGAGCTGAAGGCGTTGGCACACGAGCTCGACCCTGTCGCCCACATAGGAAAATTCGGAGTCACTCCCGAATCCCTCACACATATAGACAAGGCGCTAACAGATCACCAGCTTATCAAGGTCAAGTTCCTCGGCTTCAAGGAGACGCGCAAGGAACTAAGCGAGGAGATAGCCAGCGCGACCAGCTGCACCCTAGTGGATGTCATCGGCAACATCGCCATATTCTACCGGAAAAACGCGGAAACGTCCGAATAAAGGGCAAATTTTTAGGCAAGAACGCCTGATCAACACCAGATACGCGGCATGAAGTTCGACGAGACAGACATCCGAGTCATCCGTAACCTCCAGCGGGACGCCAGGACAAACTTCGCCGACATCGCCGGAAAATGTGACGTCAGCGTCGACACAATAATCAAACGCTTCCAGTGTCTCAAGAAGACCGGAATCATCAAGGGGACGACCATTCTCCTTGACCCCCGCCACCTAGGCCTCGAATGTGCAGCCAGCCTCGAGATAGGCGTCGACCCAAAGCAGGTTGATGAGGTCGTGAACAGCTTGCGAGAGGAGCCTGGTGTAATCTTTTGCACACCGAGCGTCGGGATGCAGAACATCTTCGCCATCGTCGCCCTTGGGAACGTCAACGAGTTAAACGCCCTCATAGAGAGGACCAAGGCACACACGGACGTGAAGGTGCTCACCACGAGCATCTGGGCCGAGGACATACTACTCTGCCCCGAGAACTTCGAGCTGGAGGGACTCAAGGAGGCCGCGCCATGATGGATGAGATAGATGATAAGATCGTGAAAAAACTCACCGATGACGCGAGGACCAGCTTCAGGCAGATTGCGAAAGATCTCGGCAAGAGCCCAGACACGGTGATTAAAAGGTACGAGAGACTCAAGGGGGATGGATTAATCCGGGGTTCCACCATCGTCGTCGAGCCTGGAAGGATTGGGTACGAAGGGATGGCCGCCTTCCATATAGACGTCTCCACAAGCGGGGGCGCCAAGACCGACTCCACCAGCATACTCAAGTCACTCATCAAGATGCCAAACATAATCGTAGCCACGAAGACCGTCGGCGACCATGATCTACTTGCCATAGGCGTCATACACGACTTCAGCCACCTCATGAAGCTTGGTAGTGAGATCGCTGCGATACCTGGTGTCAAGAACATCCAGACCGCCCTCTGGGCCGGCGGAGCCGAGATCTGCCCCAAATACTTCATCATCTAAAACCGGACATAAACCGTAATTCACGATTCAATATCAATAATTTATAGATTATACGATTAAATTATAACATGAAATAAGATAAATAGGGATAAGCCCCTATTTTTAGTGTTAAATAGGCACGTAAAAATTGCTTAATTCAGCTTATAACGTCTATTTAATACATCAAATTACTGAACATTCAGTGGATTTAGGCTATTTTTCGTTGGATAAACCCTAAATACGTTGTTTTTGGTCTTTCCCTGAAGGTGTTTGACTGATTGAATCCGGGTGACATCGCTTGGGTCGCGGTAGCCACCGCCCTTGTTATGCTAATGACCCCCGCGCTTGGCTTCTTCTACGCGGGGCTCGTCAGGAGGAAGAACCTCCTATCGACGCTTGTCCAGTGCCTTATTATCTTCGCCGTGGTTAGTATCGTCTGGACCCTCTGGGGCTACAGCCTCGTCTTCGGGCCTAGCATACATGGCATCATCGGCGACCTCTCCTGGGCCGGGCTCAACGGGATAGGCGCCGCGCCTAACATGGCCTACGCGCCTCTCATACCTGAGCTTCTCTTCTTCGCTTTCCAGTTAAAATTCGCCGCGATAACCCCCGCCCTCATCATCGGGGCCTTCGCGGAACGCATACACTTCCGCTCACTCCTCATATTCATCATACTCTGGTCCACGCTCATCTACAGCCCTGTGGCTCACTGGGTGTGGAACACCGACGGGTGGCTCAAGGCCATAGGTGCGGAAGACTTCGCTGGGGGGCTCGTCGTCCACATAACCGCTGGCCTCTCCGCTCTCGCCGCCGCGATAGTCATCGGGCGGCGGAAAGACATCGAGAAGAAGGAGACCCTGAAGCCTAGCAACATCCCTTACGTCATACTGGGGGCCGCTCTCCTCTGGTTCGGGTGGTTCGGCTTTAATGCGGGGAGCGCCCTTGGCGCAGACTCGATAATGGTATTTGCCCTCGTGAATACGAACCTCGCCGCCGCTGCGGCCGCCGTCACTTGGATGGCTGTAGACTGGATCATGAAGGGCAAACCCTCGGCGGTTGGAATGGCTGTTGGCGCTGTATGTGGTTTGGTTGCTATCACACCCGCATCGGGCTATGTCAACGTTCTGTCTGCGCTAATAATCGGCGCTGTCGCAGGTGTGCTCTCGAACCTGATGTCTAACTGGAGGTCGACGAGGACGAGAATCGACGACACCCTCGACGTCTTCTCCTGCCACGGCATGAGCGGCATTTGGGGTTCAATCGCAACAGGCATCTTCGCCACCGTCCTCATCAACCCGACCTCTGTGAATGGCTTACTCTTCGGAAATACTCACCTACTCACAGCCCAGGTCATCGCCGTCGTGGTGATCGCTGCCTACTCATTCTTCGGCTCCTATCTACTCCTCAAGTTCATCAACATCTTCTCCCCCCTCAGGGTCTCCCCAGAGGATGAGGAGAAGGGACTAGACCTCGCTGAGCATGGCGAGGAGGCCTATTCCCAACAGGACTAGAACCAGTTTTCTTCAGGGAAACTTCGCGGTGAAGACCCTGAATCCCCCGCCCCTCGAGGTGACCTCAATGTTCCCGAATGTTTCATCGATAATCCCCGAGAGAGTCCTTCCTCCCTTGTTTGACTGGACGACCAACTGAAAGACTCCATTGGCGACGAGATGTGTAGGGGCACCCTCTATCATGGGCTTCACGACGGCGTCTATCCCCGCTGACATGGGTGGGTTTGTGATTATTAGGTCGAACTTGACGTCTCCGACTGGCTCGTAGAGGCTACCCTGTCTCACAGTGGCTTTCACGCCGTTGCGTTTTGTGTTGGACTCCGCCAGGGAGACCGCTCGGCTGTTCACGTCGGTCATCCAAACCTCGAGGGCCTGGTTGAGTCTCGCGGCCACTATTCCAACCACGCCAATGCCGCAGCCCAGATCGAGGACTCTGCCTCTCTCCGGGAGCGTCATGGATTCGACGAGCAGACGTGTACCCGAGTCGACACGCTTGTGGCTGAATACGCCGGAGCTTGTTTCAAACTCGAAGTAGAAACCCCTTAACTTCGTCCTTATAAGACCCCTCTCCTCGGGGGAGGTCGGACTCTCCGAGAAGTAGTGCTCTGACACCCTACCACGACTTCGGATAGGTGCCCCTGATCATGATCACGCGCTCGGGAATGGCGGCGATTCCGTGCTCCTCCTTAAGGATCGTGTCTGTGTTCATCTCCGCCTTCATCAGGGCTACAGCCTCATTACGCTGAGTCATCACGGCGATGAGATCCTTCGGCTCGATCCCTGACTCCAGCCGGAGGATGCCGGGGACAGCTAGCTGGGCACCTGTGCAGAGGGCTTCGACCGCCGAGTCCCTCACCCATATGTGGGGGAGTAAGGCCAACGCTTCCTCGACGGGGTGGAGAATCTTCATCAGCGCCGCGTCGTCGCCCTCCCGGTGCTGGTCCATCGCGTCCGCGATGTCGTAGAGGGTGACCGCCTGGGATTCGACGAAAGGGCCGCTGCGTGTGCGGCGCAACTCGTGCATGTGGGCTCCTCCTCCGAGGACCTCCCCGACGTCGCTGCAGAGCTTCCTGATATATGTGCCACTCTGGCAGTCGACCTTGAATAGCCAGTTCCTGCCGTGACCTTCGATGTACTCTATCCTGTAGATGGTGCGCGTGCGGAGGCGCCTACTGACCGCAGAACGGAGCGGTGGCCTCTGGTATATCTCCCCCTCGAACTGCTTCAGGGTCTCCACGAGGCGCTTCTCCTCAACGTCTTCGTGGGTACGCATTAAGGTGACATACTGCTTCCCCGAGTCGAGTAGGGCTTGGACGCATTTTGTCGAGTCCTCTAGAGTGACTGGAAGTACTCCGGTGACCTTTGGGTCGAGGGTCCCGCCGTGACCGACGTGGTCGAGCTCCATGAGCTTCCTCACCCAGGCGACGACCTCGTGGCTGGTGGGTCCGGGTACCTTGTCGACGATGACGACGCCGCGTTTAAGCATCTGCTGGAGGTTTCGGTCCTCGGGTGGGAGGCCGAGGCTGGGGTTGTGCTCCTCCTCAGCGCGTGTGTAGATGGTCCTCTTTATCTCCCAGGCGGGTTGCTCCGGCATCGTTTATCCCCCAGTCAATCTGTATCCGGGTCTTTAAGCATGTTGCAGCTTCGGTTGGCCCCCGGGTCGCGGAACACCCGAGTAGCTTAAGTCCGCGTGGAAAACGGAATGACATATCAGGCGCCTGTTTGATGGTTGTTGGGATGGTCTCCCCCCTAGATGTATCGGTCGATGCCGCCCGCCGGTTGCAACTGGAAAAACAAGGCATAGGCGACTCGCCGAAGAAGGCGACGAAGAAGAAGGTAGAAGAGACCATTGGGCGCCTCGGTTGCGTCCAGATAGACACTATAAACGTAGTGGAGCGGGCGCACTACTTCACTATCTGGACCAGGCTCGGGCAGTACAAGAAGACTGATCTTCATTCCCTCGCGTACGAGGACAGGCGCGTCTTCGAGGGGTGGGGCCACGCCATGTGTTACATGCCGATGGACCATTGGAGATACCTTATCACCGCCAACAGAGAGAGAGCGAAGAGCAAGGTCATACACACGGGCTGGTTCAGCCGAGTCGACCCTGCCCTCGTCGACTCCGCCCTCGAGCGGGTCAGGAAGGAGGGCCCCCTGGGGAGCGGCGACTTCGAGGGGAAGAAGCCAAGCAGTGGATGGTGGGGGTGGAAACCCTCGAAGCGCGCCCTCGAGGCACTCTTCAGCGCCGGGGATCTGATGGTGACCCGCAGGGACGGCTTCCAGAGAATATATGACCTCACCGAGAATGTGCTCCCGAGCTGGGTCGACACCTCGGAGCCCACGGAGGATGAGCGGAACAGATTTTTCGCGACTCGAACCCTCGGCTCACTCGGCGCAACGAAGGCCGCCGACGTCAAATCCTACTACCACACATGGTGCGTCAAGCTCGGCCTATCGACGAAGCAGATTCAGGCGCTCCTCGACGGGCTCGTTGAGGAGGGTATCGCAACGAGGCTGAGCATCAAGGGACTGAAGACCCCATACTACTGCCTCGCGGAGGACGCGCCGAGGCTCGGTGAACTTGAGCGTGATTGGGGCTACGGTGGCGTCAGATTTGCCAACTACTTCGATAGCCTACTCTGGCACGCCGACAGGCTCGAGGCTCTCTTCGGCTTCGAGCGGGCGCTTGAGGTCTACCTAAAACCGGAGCAGAGAAGGTTCGGATACTTCACGACACCCATAATATACGGGGACCGACTCGTGGGGCGCCTCGACCCGAAGCTGGAGCGGAAGGAGAAGAAACTCATAGTCCGCGGCCTCTGGTACGAGGACGGGTTCAAGCCCGATGAGGCATACGAGAACGAATTCCAGAAGACGCTCGAAGATTTCGCCCGCTTCAACGGGGCGGAGAAGATAGAGTGGCGGCTGGATAAGGCGCCTACTTCTGCTTAATTGTGCGAGTGATGAGCTTGGGCTCGCCGCGTATGGACTTGACCATAGCGACAGCCTCCTTCACCGCGTCATCTTCGCCGTCGAGGAGGAATATCTTGGCACCCTCAGCGCCGTCGATGCCGCCTCCGCCGATCGGGACGACATCGATGCCGAAGAGCTCCTTAAAGGACTCCATCTCAGTGATTATGTAGCCGCCGATGACCATCATGCCGCACTTGACGTCAAGGGCGATGTCTACCTTCATAATGCCAATGCGGTTGACTGCGTCAGTGAGGTTGATGGGGACGAGCTTCTCGAGGCCCGCGGCGATGATGGTGGTTATTCCGTTGCTGGTCAGGTAACCCCAGGCCGCGCCGATGGTGCCCCCGCCGACTCCTCCGAGGAGGATACCTGCTTGGCCAAAGGGGTCGATGGCGTTCGCGCCCTTGATGAAGATGTCCCCCGGGCCCATCTCCTTGAGGATATCACCGAGCTCAGGGACCTTGACAGTCTTCACCTTCCCCTTCTGGATGACCGTGTGGTCGCCGCGGCCCTTAGCCTCCGTGATCTGTAGGCCGTCCTTCGTGACGACGCCGGCGGTGAACATGCCCTTTTCCTTAATCTCCTTGCCTAGGAGTTCCTCGAGGACGTAGGCGTTCGTTGTGCTGGTGGCGACGATGACGGTGCCATTCTCCTTGGCGAGTTTGACTACCTCCATATGGGCTATCGCCTTGGCGATGAGCCTCTTCCCCTCTGATGGGGTGAGAACTACCTCAGCTAACAAGCATAATCCCTCGATTCTTATGGTAGCCTCGGGGCGATTGGTTTAAAAACTTAGCTAAAGGCGCGCGCCTCTGAGGGCGATTATCTTCCATCTCGACTGAATGGTCCCGCCTAATACGTAATCCGAATAATAATATCACATATTACTCGCGTCAACGAGGCTAGATCGACAACATGTGGAGGTAAACCGGAAACAGCACCCCTAGGTGACACCGGTTTTAACTAATGCTTGTAAAGTGTTGCACGATGAGGCACATCGGCGTTATACTGCGCTCTGCTCCGCGAGTGCCTCAGCGAATATTTCACCGAACTCGGTGAGGCTTATAACCTTCATCTTGCTTCCCTTCTCGGCGTCAATGAGCCCCTTCATCTCGAGCTTCGTGACTATTCGGCTGAACTTGTTTCGGAGGGTGCTCGATGCCGCCTTGTTGCCGAACCAGCGAATTATATCACTGATGGACTCGGCATCGCCGCCGTTCTCGCGGAGGAGGACGAGGAGTTTCTTCTCGCGGTCCCACTCCTTCTCCTCATGCTTGGTATTGGGCTCTAGGCGGTAGCCGGGGAGCTGTATCTCTTTGGGCTCCTTGCTGGACTGGTTGCGGGCGTTCTCAAACCACTTCTCAAACTGGGGGTCTCCGACCTTTCCCGTGACATACCAAGCCGATTTTTCGGGTGGAACGCTGTAAACGCGGGCGTTTCTGAACATCAAAGCGACAGTGAGGGCGACACCCTGTGAAATATCGGTCGTGCTCGTGACATCGATAAGGACCTCCTCGCCGCTAGCCCTCGCCTTACTGACGACGGCGTAGATCGCCTTGAATGCGCTTCTATGGTCCATCGGATCGAAGCCTACGAGCTCTGGGTCGAGGATCTCGAGCTTACTGCGTAGCTCCTCCGCGTTCTTCTGGCTCATGTAACTGAAGACAGCTGTCTCGTCTGTGGCCTTGGCGTTGCTGTATAGGAGATAGAGCTTGGTTATGCCGTGGTGTTTGCTCCAGTAGCGGATGCCGTCAAAGGGGCGGCGGAAGTGTGTGCCCACGAGGCAGACAATTATTGTCATGTTTAAGCCAGCTTTCCACGAATCTTTACGGAATGTAACTTGGTATATCTGAATATATAAACTATTGCAGATATTTGTGATAATATTTGTACGATTCTATTTATTTGAGACAATCCTATGTTGGATGAGTTAAAAGGGATTGTTCCAATAAATTCGTTATTCGGAGTATTATGAATTGCAAGATTACGTTCTTATACGCCGCGGGTTGAGCATGCATCATCAAGCTTAGCAGTCTCCATCGGTGATGTTTGGTATGAGTGCATCGAACTCTGTCGCGAGGGTCTACTCCCTCCCGGATTGTAAGAAGTGTGAGCAGCTGAAGGAATGGATGAAGGAGCGCCACTTGGCATTCGAGGCGAAGTGGTTCGACACGGAGGCGCAGACGGAGTTCGTCATGAGAAATATGTTCGGTAACCCTCCGATACTCGAGGTGGGGGACCGTTGCGCGTCGTCTGAGGAGATGTTTCCCGGTGGGGTGATGAGCGAGGGCGTAGTGAGGGATGTGCTGAATGTTAAAGAAGGGTAGGGATATTTCCGAGGGGCAGACGTTCATAGACCAGTTTTACAAGTCAGAGCGCCTCTACAAGGGCATGCCGATGGTGCGCACCACCGACGGCTACCTTGTGGAGTGGAACAAGGCGCGTATAGTCGACCAGCTTGTCCGTGAGACGGAGCTAGCCGAGACGATGTTCGGGATAAAACCCATGAGCAACATGGGCGCGGAGAAGCTCAGCCAGGAGGTCGAGAAGCGCATCAAGCTCATCAAGCCAAAGGTCGTCTCCGGTCCTATGATTAGGGAGATCACGAATAACGTCCTCCTTGAGTGGAGCGAGTCGGAGAACATGCCCGAGCTGCAAATATACAGGAACATCCTGACTCGTGTCGGTGTGCCTGTGGTTGACGCTTACGAGATCGACACCGGCTCGGGCTTCGAGGCGAAGGAGAACGCGAACCTTCAGCCGAACCCGGAGACGGTGCACAAGAAAAAGGCGGACAGGCTCAGTAAGGAGCAGTACCTTCTGCTGATGGACCCGACGCTGGCGACGGCACACCACCAGGGTGACATACACATCCACACATTGGAGTATTTTGGCAGTCGCCCCTTCTGCCAGGACTGGGACCTCCGCTACTTCCTATACTACGGGCTCATACCGGATGGCTCGGGCTTCCGCAGCAGTGTTGCTGGCCCGGCGAAGCAGCCTGAAGTAGCCATCCTTCACAGCGTGAAGGTGTTGGCTGCGGGGCAGACTAACTTCAGCGGGGGGCAGGGCTTCATGTACTACACGATGTTCCTCGCTCCCTTCCTTAGGGGGCTCCCCTACGAGAAGGTGAAGCAGCTCGCCCAGATGATGTTCTACGAGCTAACACAGACGTACGTCACACGCGGTGGGCAGCTGGTGTTCAGCAACATCCAGTTACCTATGGGTGTGCCGAAGATCTGGCGCGATGTCCCCGTCGTGATGAAGGGGCGCGTCGGGCCGGACACATACGGCAGCTACGAGGACGAGGTTCAGATGTTCTTCCGCGCCATAACGGAGGTAGCGCTCGAGGGGGACTACTGGGGCAAGCCGTTCAACTTCCCGAAGAACGAGAACTACGTCTCACCCGAGTTCTTCAAGCCGGAGTACGATGACCTCTGGCTGCTCGTCCACGAGTCTGTAGGCAAGTTCGGTGCGCCCTACTTCGACAACATGCTCCCGACCTACCGCGGCTACGGCAATGGCATCAGCTGCTACCAGTGCTGTGCGTACCAATTCGCGAACACGCCCGAGACGGATCCCCACTTCAATGAGAAGCTGTACTTCGAGGGCGGGCAGCACTTCAGTATGGGCGGCTGGCAGGTCGTCAGCCTTAACATGCCGAGGATGGCCTACCGCGCCAACGGCGACTACGACAAGTTGCTTGAGGCGGCGCAGGAGAACATGCGGATGGCGGTGGACGTCTTCAAGACGAAGCAGCACTGGATGAAGAAGGCGCTCGCAAACAAGATGGTGCCATTTGCGACGCAGACGCCGAGGGACCCACATACGGGGCAGCTTGGGCCACCTGCGGTCGACTTCAGCGAGCTGGTAAACGTCATCGGCGTAGTCGGCGTCAACGAGATGGTGCAGCACTTCACGGGTAAGCAGCTTCACGAGGACCCCGACTCGGTGCGCCTCGCCATCAGGCTCCTGCTGGACATGGAGAAGTACAGGAAGGGGCTCGAGATGAGGAACGGGTTCAAGATAATGCTGGCTCGCACACCCGCAGAATCCACGGCGCAGACTTTCGCAATCAGCGACCTCGTCTCTCCCACCTACAAAAAGTTCGCCGTAGGCACGGTGAAGGGCGACATGGAGGGGGCCGCGGCACTGCTGAAGGGGAAGAGGGACCTACCCGTCTACTACAGCAATGGCACGCACACCTACGTCGGCGCGAAGATACCGCTTGGGACGAAGATCGACATCGAGCACAAGTTCTTCCCAATACTCAGCGGCGGCAACATCTTCCACGCATGGCTCGGCGAAGCGTGCAGCGATCCGGAGGCGCTCTACAAGCTCACGCAGCGCATCTGCAGGAACAGCCAGATCGGTTACTTCAGCTACACGAAGGACCTGACGGTGTGCAGCAAGTGCCAGCATACGTCGGCGGGGATGCTGAAGACGTGTCCGTCGTGTGGTTCGGAGAACGTGCGTTGGTGGAGCAGAATCACAGGGTACTACACGGACGTGACGGGATGGAACGAGGGTAAGCGCCAGGAGCTAATGGACCGCTACCGCGTCACCATCTAACCTATTTTTCCTTAATTATTTGTTCTTTTGCCGTATTGCTCCGCCTTTTGCGCGGATCATGGCTCAAGCGGTAGGGCCGTCATCGTATTGCTGACGCCCAACTCGGTCAGCTTCCGCTCCCCCTTTGAGGTCATTAAGACGAATGTGAATAACTTTAACGTGCCCCCCGGTGGTAGGATGAAGTTGGCTGCGATCGCACACGCACGTTATAAGCCCCAGCTTTTATCCCCCCAACACCCGATCAAGAGACCATGACCCAGACCAAGCGCGAGGCAGAAATACTCTACAGTCTCGTCGAGGCAAGATACGGAGACCGCTGCACCCCCGAGGAGAAAGAGGAGATCCGTAAGGGACTCGACGCCATCCTCGACTCGGCCAAGGCGATGCACGCCATCAAACTCGAAAACAGGGACGAGCCGAAACAGTCCTTCAAGCCCAGCGGTGAGCCAGAATGAAGTCCCCCCTATATACACCCATCTCGGAACTATCCAAACACATTAGACGGGGCAGGGTCTCCCCCGTCGAGCTCACCGAGACCTTCCTCGACCGCCTCGAAACCATCGGCCCCCGCTTAAACGCCGTCGTCACCACAACCCGAAGCCTCGCCCTCAAACAGGCGCGCAAGGCCGAGAAGGAGATCGAGGAGGGCAACTACCGCGGCTCCCTCCACGGCGTCCCGTGGGGAGCCAAGGACCTACTCTCGACAAAGGGCGTACCCACCACCTGGGGCGCCGAGCCCTTCCGAAACAGGATCATCGACACCGACGCCACAGTCGTAGTCAAGCTCCGCGACGCGGGCGCAGTCCTCTGCGCGAAGCTCGCCATGATCGAGTTCGCTGGGGGAATGGGCTACCGCCAACCAAACGCCTGCCTCACCGGCCCACCCCGCAACCCTTGGAACCCCGACATGTGGACCGGCGGATCATCGAGCGGCTCCGGCGCATCAGTCGCCGCGGGTCTTCTACCATTCGCTATCGGCAGCGAGACCTGGGGAAGCATCCTCAGCCCTGCAAACAACTGCGGTGTCTCAGGCCTCCGCCCGACATACGGGCGCGTCAGCCGCCACGGAGCCATGGCTCTGTGTTGGACCCTTGACAAGCTTGGCCCCCTCGCCCAGACCGCAGACGACTGCGGCACAATCCTACAGGCCCTCGCTGGACCCGACCCCAACGACCCCACGACCATCCAGAAGCCCTGGCACTACAACCCCAGAGCCCCGAGGCGTAGGCCGTGCCTCGCTGTCCTAACCGGAGTCGCCGATGACGCCAACCCGGAGGTCAGGGATAACTTCGAGAAAGCCCTCAAGACCATACGCGGGTACGCGGACATCGAGGAGGTTGAGCTACCCGATCTGCCCTATGAAGCGATCACCCGAACTATCCTGAACGCCGAGGCCGCGAGCGCCTTTGAGGACATAGTCGAATCAGGCACCGTGCAAGAGCTGACCGCACCCGAGGACCACTGGGGGGCATACGCGAGAACCGCCCTACTCGCTACCGAGTACCTCAGGGCTATACGCCTCCGAGGCAAGATGGTGAGTGCAGTCACGGAGGCGATGGAGCTGTACGACGCCCTCGTGGCCCCAAGCGGCAAGAAACCCGCCACACCCATCGGCGAGGAGTTCAGGAAGGTCGCCCCAGGAACCACCAAGGATGTGATGGGCGCCGTGGGTAACGGGTGCGGCCTCCCCGCCGTAAGCGTCCCAGATGGCTTCACCGACGCGGGCCTCCCGACTGGCATCCAGTTCATGGGCAAGCCATACGGTGAGAACACCATCTTAGCCATCGCACGCGCTTACCAGGGGTTAACCGACTGGCACACGCGCCACCCGCCGGACCTCAAGCCCTAATGTATGCAATTTTCGAAAACACTCTTCTCAAGGGTGACCATGACGTCTAGCGGCGGATTTACCCGCGTGCGTTATCTGGTTGAGGTAGTCGGGGGCGGAATCCTCGTCGCCGTCGCCGCGTTTCTCGTCCTGGGCAGGAGACATTAGGCTCACCCTTTTTACGTTGGTGATCGGAAACAAATACCATGGCAGCCGCGGAGCCTTCGCTGAGATACATAGCGCTCTACGCGGCCTCCTTCTCAGCCATTTTACTTGTCTTCTATCTTGTCCCCTCGGGATTCGTGGAAGCGCTGACTGCGGAGACATCCGCCTGGGCGCTATCGGCATTTGGCCTAGCCGCTAGTTGGGGGCAGCTCGGTGGTGAAACGACCCTCACCCTGGCTGGGCAGCGTATCGTCAACGTCTCGATCGTGCGCGAGTGCACGGCATTGAACGTGCTCGGAGTCATGGCGGGGCTCATACTCCCCCTTAGAGCCGGTTGGACAAAGCGGTTGGCTGGGATCGCCCTTTCCGCCGCGCTACTCTTCACCCTCAACATCCCCCGCATTACCCTCACCGTCTACCTCACCGCCTACGACACGTGGCCCTTCACCCTCCTCGTTGGGCGGAGCCTAGAGACCTATCACTACCCGATTAGCTTCATCTTTGGTGTTGTAGGCGTCGTTTTAACAATTCTAATAGTAGCTAAGTGGACAACGCCGGAGCTTGAGAAAACCCTACTCGGCGTGGTGGATAGGGTGGCTAGTCTTGTGCAGACGCTTACCAGCAGAACTTCTCGAGGCTCATCATGATCCTCGTCGCGTGCGAGTTGGGGCGGAATAGCCAATATAACTTCTACTAGGTTGAGAGGATTAATAGAAATCTAGACTGTGGGTGGTTGGGGCTTACTCTTCTTCTTCCTTCTTCTTCTTGGCGGGTTTCTTGGGCTCCGCTTCCTCGTCCTTCCTCATGCTTATGGCGATGGTAGAGACGTTTCTCTTGCCACCGTCTTGCCCCTCTAGCTCCTCCGTCCCGATCTCGATCTCGGGCTTGGTTAGTCCCGCGATGAAGCGGTTCCTGCAGACCTCAGCTACGTCAACTGCTGTACTGATCGCCTGACCCCTTGCTTTGAGAACGACGCCGTCCGCACTCTTCTGGTTGAAGGCCGTCAGAACTGCCATTACGTAGGTCATTACTGGTTTGCTTCCGATGTAGATTATGCTGTCCTCTGTCATGTTGGATCAAGTAAACGATGCCGCATGGCTTAAAAAAGTATAGACTCCGGGATTGGTGGCCCCCGGGGATCAGGATGAGCCGAGCAGCAGGTCGGACAGAGGAAAGTCGTTACTAAGGGGGGCCTTCCAAGTCTCACTCAACACTGGTTCGTATTCCTTTCTGTAGTCGCGGACGTAGCAGATGGTCGGATCCCCTTGGACCCTTCCTCTCTTGAAGTCCACCTCGTAGTCGTTCATTAGGTCGCAAACCTCCCACTGATCCCTGAACATCGAGTCGGAGACCACGAGTGGTATCTTCGAGTAGCCGGAGGCGTTCAGCACAAGCCTCCTCTTCTTCCCGTACTGGTAGAGGTCCTCGCCGCTCCTCATTGATATAGGGTGGTGCTCCCAGAACACCTTGCCTAGCGGGAAGAAGTCGAAGCTACATCTTCCCACCTGATACTCGTGCCTCATGTCCTCAGGAGTTAGCCCCAGCCACTGCAGGTACCTGAAACACTGGACTTCCTGGTAGCTGACGAACCTCTCCCCCCAGATCACGAAGCCAGACTCATCTCTGAGTATCTTCAAATGGTCACCGCCGAAGGCGACTCGGAGGCGCAAGGAACAAAAAGTGGTTTGTATAGGAAGGTATGCTGGGCGATCTCATTCAGCCTCAGAGTGGCTTGTCCTCCCTCTTTGAGTAGATCGGGGGATCAGAGGAGATAACACTTACCTGGGTTCGAGGCGGTTACATCGCTAAATTAGACGTTAAAATGAGGGCACTTAGGCCTGTGGCATCATTAACTGAAGGATATAAACCAGTTATCATCCCAACGCGATGAGACGTTCTTAACTGCGCGCGCGCACAAGTGTAAATACTTTACATACAAATGTTAATTCTGCCCAAGCAACAGCCACCGGGGATCGAAAAGGCGCGAAGAACCCCGACGCTGACTCGGAGCGGTGGGCCTAAAGGCTCAGGGGGCTTAGGCTCTCAGAGACCTCACCGGGATGAGGAGAAATGCTTGGGCACCTTCATTTTACTAAAAAATTATATCGGTGCTTAGCTGTACTTCATCGTCTTCGGCATCGTCCACAAGATGACGAGCTTCAGGAGCTGAGTTGCTTCGAGGAAATATAAGACGTAAACGGGTCCGAGGCTGTTCCAGATCAGTCCTGCAATGAGGGGCGAGATTATGCTAGAGATGCTCCTAGCCATCCCGATTATCCCGTTCCCCGATCCTAGTAACTCCTTCGGCACAAGCTCAACGTATATGGAACCACTCGTCACACCTGCGAGTTGGATGAATCCGGTTAGAAAACCGACGGCGATGAGGGTCAGTTCGCCGGGCACGTACGCTAGAACCATAAGGCCGATGGCGTATAGTGGGCACATCAGTGTGATGAGGTTCTTCCTGCCGAACCTATCCGCCGAGAGGCCGACCGGCATCGCGAGCACGACGACGATACCCCAGTAGACGGCGTCCATGAGCCCGAGGCTGTAGGGTTGGGCTCCACGCATCGTCTTCGCGAAGAGGGATATGTAGATAGCCATGTAGGTCGGGAACATGTTCGCTGAACAGTAGAGGAGCCAGCGCTTGACGTTCACGCCTTCCTTGAAGACTCGACCGACGCCATCGCTGATGGTTATCCCCCTGCTTCCCGTTATGCGGGGCGGATTTGTGAAGTATTTCCAGATTATTGCGAAGGCGACGAGTATGCCTCCACCTCTATCCAGTAGAGGAGTCTAATGCCCTGCACGTTGAGGCCGCCGAACATGGTTATCAGGAAGGCCGCTACGATGGGGGCGAATAGCCTGGGCAGGGCGGCCACCGTGTCGCAGAGCTGCATCCCAGTAACCCGTTCAACACTTTCTAAACTCCACCGCAGATCATTGGGCAGACGTTCATAGTCGCGCGCGCGCCTCCCGTCATTAGGAGGAGGGCCGCCATCAGTATCCGCCTTATACCATACTTATCGGCCAGGATGCCAACGGGCAAAGTAATGAGCGCGAACGCTATGCCGCCGATGCTCGCCACTTAGCCCAACTAGAGCGCCGTCGCACCGAGCGCTGTGATGTAGATGGATTGGTACTGCTGTGTTAGACCGAGGCTGAAGTTCTGGACTATGTTCTTCGCCATGTTAACCTTGAAGGGACTCTGCTGCTTCTTGACGAAGCCAATGCCCTTCTCGACGATACTCGGCGCCATACTGCACAGGGAGACACTGGTCTCAATAATAAAGGGTGCACCGCGATGCCCCACTAACAACCGTTAAAACCGCTTCACATCTCTTTAGACCCATGTCAATCGAAGCCAAGTTAAAGAATCTAGGACTCGAGCTACCACCCCCGCCAAACTACAAGGGGAACTACATAGGCGCCAAGTGGGCCAACAACATAGTCTTCAGCTGTGGGCAGGGTCCGTTTCAGACGACGAAGAGGGGCATGGTGGGCAACGAGCTTACCCTCGAGGAGGGATACAAGGCAGCGCAGGAAGTAGGCCTCAACTGCCTCAGCCAGCTGAAGCGGCAGCTCAGTAGCCTCGACAGGATCAAGCAGGTGCTACAGGTCGTTGGCTTCATCAACAGCGCCGAGGGGTTCATGGACCAGCCCAAGGTGCTTAACGGCTTCACAGATCTCCTAGTGAACCTCTACGGCGACCCTGAGGGGAAGCCAGCGAGGACGGCGCTGCCACTCCACCACCCCGGTTGGATTGCAGTTGAGGCCTGGATGGTCGCTGAGCTCAAGGAGTAGACTTCTTTCCTTCTTCCCTTATCCTTCCGCTGAGATGGTCAAGATCGAGTTCGGCGTCTGATAGGAGTTTCTTCAATCTTTTTACTCGCCAGTCTACCCGTGCCTTAATGTAGACGTCGGCAACGGGGTAGTTGTCCCTAATTGGGCAGCCCTCTGATCCTGGCTTTCCCGCCAGCTTCTCGGGGAGGTCCACTGAGAACAGCTCCTCCAGCTCGTCGTCTGGGTCGCGGACCCTGTTGGAGACCTCTGTAAGCTTGTTCATGCACGCGCGGCATGAGCTGATATGTTCGAGCAGTCTGATCTCCGTCTCGATGCTAACCATGAAGCCAATGTAGTCCGCCTCCATGTGGAGCAGCCATAGTGGCTCGCACCCCTCCGCGAGCACCGAGAACCTCCTCCGTCCCATCGACTCGCTAGCCATACCCAACCAGACCGGAGCCGCCTTAAAATCGCTGCGAAAACAATCGAGCCGGGGGAAAGGTCCATAAACGTAGAGCCATCAGGGAAAGCTATGAGCCTCGAAGACGCCTTAAAGCTCATCGATGAATCAAGGAAATTCCTTGAGCCCTACAAGATATACGGGAAGATGATCACCGACGGTATCACTCAGCTTGATGATCTTGAGAAGCTGGTCAAGGAGGGTAAGATCTCTGAAGCCTACACGATGAGTTGGTCGATGTGCGACCAGGTAGCTCAGTACAGGACATTCGTCCCCCCGCTCGTGGATAACCTGGATAAAGTCCGGAGAATCCTGAAAGACGTTTCTTGAAGGGCTTAATGTCTTCTCATAATGGCGTTCACTACTATGACGAGCCCTACAAGTATGATGAAGGCGGGCCAGAGTTCGTTCCAGATGTTGCCACCGAGGAGGCTGGATATGCCGATGAGTATAATGAAGATCCCGATGATTATTCCCCAGATGTGGCTTCTTCCGCCGAAGCACATGTCGTCCTCGTACCTGTACCTATTCCTGCGGTATTCCCTGTTCGGTGTCTCATTGAGGGGTGCACCGCAGTTCGAGCATTTCATGGCGTCGTCCGGATTCTGTGTGCCACACTTTGTGCAGTAGACCATCGATCTACACCGATCGAGTGTTTAGTCGTCGATTATAGAAAGGTTGCGATTGGTAACATAGGAGCGCTCACATGGGTTAGGACAGGAGCCGCAGATGGCCTCGTGGTCGCCACTCGATAGGTCGATGCGTGCAATGATGAGGTATATGGATAGTGCGAGGGCATATGCGTCGACTGCTATACCGCCGTTGAGCTGACTTGCACCGATGCGAGCCACCGCGACCCCGGTGACGAGGGCAACGTTGAGGACAAGATGTATTCGCGGTTCCCTGCTAAGAGAATACTGAATTATCCCAATGCCTGCTAGCATCACCCCGATGACGAGCGTGATTAAAGCAGGCGCTTGGATCGGATAGAACAATGCATAAACGCTTATCATCGCAGCCGCGACGGCCCCTATGGTTAAACCGGTGCAGCCAGCGCAGAGAACTTTCCCCCTGAACTTTAAGACATGTGTATCGAATCTCCCGCAGGATGGGTGGTGGCCGAAGAATCCGGGACCCACCTCGTCTCTCCTAGGCGTCTTGCTAGTCAGGCCCCGAATTTGGGATGGATATTGACCCGCTAGCGCCCCGAGCACGCAGATCACGATGAAAACCAGAGTCGAGACTTCACTCTGGAAGGGGAAGATCAGCGAGGGGTAGCCTAATGAGAGTCCGATGAGGAGGGTTAACCCGGCAAGGGATGGGGCGACAGAGCCTATGTACCTCCCCTTTCCGCCGTTTTCCCTCTGAGCCAACTCCGACACACTTCGAATGATCCTAGAATAGGTTTGCCTCGTTAAAGATTGCGAACCAACACCGCAGACCCATATAAAGAGTAAGAGAGTTACCCAATCTGAGCCAGAAAACTAAGCGAATAGCCGAAAGAAGCTGTAAAAATGACCCATTGATCATCAATTATATGCCAAAATGAGACAATTAAAGGCCTATACGCTCTTATCTATCTTAACCCCACCGCGTGGGCCTATCACGGCCTTCACATGGCGGAGGGCCCAGCAGCTTATGACTATCCCCACTGGAAGGGACGCCGGGTGCCTCGCAGCCATCTCTATGTGGAGGTCTAAGGCAGTCGGCCCCTCACCTAGGCCCATCGCACCTATGCCCAACTCGTTCACCTTGCCCAGCAGTTCCTCCTCTATGGCTGCGAGCTTCGGGTCCGGGTTCCTCACCTTGAAGGGTTTGAGGAGCGCCTTCTTCGCGATGAGCATGCAGAGGTCCTCGCTCCCGCCGATGCCGACTCCGACGAAGTAGGGTGGGCAGCCTTGGGACCCAGCCGCTGCGAGCGCCTCGATTACGAACTGTTTTACACCCTTCATGCCGAAGCCTGGCTTGAGCATCCGGTGGTTCGCGACGTTGCTGCTACCACCCCCCTTCGGCATTGCAATGATCTCGAGCTCGTTGCCGGGAACCATCTCCCAGTTGATGATCGGTAGGAAAGCCCCAGTGTTGTCATTCGTGTTGCCCTTGAGCATATCCACGGCGTTGGGGCGAATAGGTATCTCCTCCGTCGCTCGCCTAGTGGCTTTAGTGAGTATCTCCTTAAGTTCCGACTTGATGGGGAATTTGTCCCCGACCTTCACCATGAAGGCGACGACTCCCGTGTCCTGGCACATAGGCCAGCTGTTCTTCCTCGCCAGCGAGGCGTCGTCAAGTATACTCTTCAACTGGGCCTTACCAGTTGCGCCCTTCGTCCCCTTCATAAGCCTCTCCATTTCACGCACATACTCGACGGGAAGCTCGGTCGCGGCGATCCGTAGGAGCTCAACTGCCGTGTCTTCAACTATCTTATCCAGCATTCACTTCATCTCCGCGATGATCCTGTCCCTGTTTGCGTTCACCTTTTTACCGACGTCAGCGGTTAGGTTACCTCCGTGGGAGTCGATGGCAACGATTAGTGGGCCGAAGTTTTCCGCACCATAGACCCAGAGGCATTCGGGCATCCCCAGCTCCTCCAGCCAAAAGACGTCTTTGACCTTCTTTATTCCTTTAGCTGCGAGTAGAGCGGCTCCGCCGGTGAAGGCGGCGTAGACGCACCCGAACTTTTGGCACGCTTTCGAGGTCTTCTCACCCATGCCACCTTTTCCGATGATGACCGCAGGTCTGAAGGCTTCAATGAACTTGTCCTCGAATAGCTCCATCCTCGTGCTCGTTGTGGGCCCAGCGGCGACTACTTCCCAAGTCTTGCCGTTCTTTCTCATTATGGGGCCACAGTGGAAGACCCCTACCCCCCGGAAGTCCACCGGCGGCTTCTTCCCCTGATCATGAAGCTCCAGCGCCTTGACGTGTGCCTCGTCCCGTGCCGTTATCACGGTACCGGATAGGTAAATTACGTCCCCGACGTTGAGCTTCCTGAGCTCGACCTCGAGGACCGGTGTCTTAAGGTGGTATTCCAAACCCCTTCTCACTCAGATGAACAACCCGCAACAACGATTTAAAACATGAGGCGTATTCTATCCCAGGCCGTGAGCAGAGTCAACTTCCCTTTTTCTCCATGGTGTTCATCCGGGGCGTTTCTAAGAAAAGGTATAATATATACAGCGTGATAGCTTCTGAGATGTCTTCGGAAAAACAGGGGCTCTTCATCTACCCAAACCCCGGCAACAAGGTGTTCAGGGATCGGGTGAAGGAGCTGAGCGGCGAGAAGGTCGAGCTCTGCTTCCAGTGTGGTGCCTGTAGCTCGGGCTGCCCCATGACCCAGGAGATGGACTACCTCCCAAGCAAGGTCATAAGGATGGTGCAACTCGGCCTTGAGGAAGCGCTTGAGTCTAAGACGATCTGGGTCTGCACGACCTGCTTCAACTGTGAGGTCAGGTGCCCCCGAGGCATCGACATCGCGAACGTGATGGAGTCGCTGCGCCAGCTTGTGCTGAGGAAGAAGTACGACCGCGTGGCACTCAACGATCTAAGCGACGAGCAGCTGAGGGAGCTACCCCAAGTTGCAATCATCAGTAGTCTAAGGAAACTGACCGCGTGACCGTCATGAATATCGCATATTATCCAGGCTGCACGTTGAAGACGACGGCGAAGGAATTCGACATAAGCACGAGGGCCTCAACCAAGGCGTTGGGCATCAACCTTGTCGAACTCCCCCGCTGGAACTGCTGTGGGACCGTTCACGCCCTCGCAAAGGACGATGTGATGCACCACCTCGCGCCACTGAGGAACCTTCTCAGGGTCGAGGAGGCACAGCAGAGTGGGATAGTTGACGAGAAGCGTGTCGTCGCCCTCTGCGCGATGTGCTACAACACGCTCAAGCGGAGCAACCAAGCCTTCAACGCCGACTCGGACAAGGCGGGGAAGGTCAGGGAGAGTATGAATAACGAGGCGAGCGTCTACAGTGGGCAGGTCGAGGTCGAGCACCTGTTTGAGACCCTCCGCACCTTCGGGTGGGACAAGGTTCAGGCGCGCGTCTCCAAACCCCTGAAGGGGCTCAAGGTCGCCCCATATTACGGCTGCCTACTATTGAGGCCTCGCGGTATAGGAATAGACAACGCGGACAACCCACGCGTCTTCGAGGACCTCCTCAAGGCCCTCGGCGCGGATGTCGTCGAGTTCGGCTACAAGCAGAAGTGCTGCGGTAGCTACCACACCGTCCACATGGTCGACGTCGTGGCGGATCTTAGCAACAGGATACTGACGCAGGCCCAGGCCGCAGGCGCGGATATCGTCGCCACGGCGTGTCCGCTGTGTGAGTTCAACCTCGGCAACAGGCAGACCGCAGTCGCCAAGAAGTATCCTAAGTTCAACGGTATTCCGATCGTTTATTTCACCCAGCTGATGGCTCTCGCCTTCGGTCTCGGGGAGGATGAGACGGCTCTCTGGATGAACAAACCCGACCCGAGGCCTCTCCTCAGGGAGAAGGGGCTGATCTAGAATGACTGAGAACGACATAAAGATGGTCACCATCTACGTGATGGGCAAGAAGCAGAGAGTGCCGGCGGACCTAACCATAATGAAGGCGATGGAGTACGCTGGCCACCAGTTCAGGAGGGGCGCTGGCTGCAGGGGAGGCTTCTGTGGCGCCTGCGCCACCGTCTACCGGAAGAGGGGGAGCTACAAGCTACAGGGCGCCCTCGCCTGCCAGAAGATAGTCGAGGACGGTATGATCATCGCACAGATCCCCTTCAGCCCTCAGGAGAAGGTGACTTATAAGATCAACGAGCTCAAGGCCGAGGCGAATACGTTCCTCGAGTACTACCCCGAGATCGCTAGGTGCCTCGCTTGCAACACGTGCACCAAGGCGTGCCCGCAGGACATCATGGTCATGGACTACGTCCAAGCAGCCCTACGCGGCGACGTAGCCCAGGCTGCGAAGATCAGCTTCGATTGCCTAGGCTGCGGGCTCTGCGCGATGAGGTGCCCTGCCGAGATCGTTCCCTATAACATCGGTCAGCTGGCGCGTCGCCTCGAGTCGAAGTACCTCGAAGGGCCAACCGAGCAAGTTCTCAAGATGTGTGAGGAGGTGAGGGCTGGTAAGTTCGACGCGGAGATCGAGGAGATGAAGAAGATGGACAAGGCGACTATCGCTAAGAAGTACAACACGAGGGAGATGAAGATCAAATGAGCGGCTACACGACAGGATACCCCGAGTACATGCAGGAATCTCTTAAAATGGTCGCTGAGAAGAGGGCTAGCAACATAAAGTCTCATGGCATCCCGGCGATGACGGCGGAGGAGCGCCAGTCCATCCTCGAGCACTTTCACCCCGACTGGAAACCAAACTTCAAGCGCGCTGTGGCTATCGGCCCGAGTAAGGGGATGATGGTCCCCAATGAGGTCGCTGACATCATCGAGTCTCACCCGGTCATAAAGCCAAGCGAGATCGACCTTAGTCACGTCGATTATGACGTGGATGTCCTCATCATTGGCGCGGGTGGAGCGGGGCTGAGCGCCGCGTTGCTCGCTCAGGAGAGTGGGGTTCCGGTCGACCAGATTTTGATGGTTCAGAAGCTCAGGCTCGGCGACGCCAACTCGAAGATGAGTCAGGGGGGTATCCAAGCGGCCGACTCACCTGTTGACAGCCCCTCGATTCATTACTTGGATGTTATCGGTGGGGGTCACTATGCGAACAAGCCGGATCTCGTCGAGGCGCTCGTCAAGGACGCCCCGGATGTGATTAAGTGGCATGAGGAGCTTGGTGTCATGTACGATAAGAACCCCGACGGCTCCCTGCTCGAGATAGCGGGTGGTGGCACAAGCCGGAGGCGCATGCACAGCTGCAAGGACTACACGGGGCTGGAGATCACACGCGTCCTCGTCGACGAGTTCATCAATCGTGGCATAAGCAACGTTGAGTTCACGAGTGCTGTGGACTTCCTGATGGATGACAAGGATCAGGTCGCTGGAGCCATCCTTCTCGATATGGAGACCGAGGAGTATCGTATCGCCAGGGCGAAGTCCACGGTGCTCGCTACAGGAGGCTTCGGTAGGCTCCACATACAGGGCTTTCCGACGACTAACCACTACGGCGCGATGGGTGACGGCATAGTCATGGCGTACCGCACTGGTGCTGTGCTGAGGGACCTCGACTCCACCCAGTATCACCCGACGGGCGCAGCATACCCCGAGCAGATCGTCGGTCAACTTGCCACGGAGAAGCTACGTGGAAGGGGGGCGCTGCCCGTCAACAAGGATGGCGAGCTCTTCGTCTACCACCTAGAGCCCCGCGACATAGAGTCCTCGAACTTCATCAGAGAGTGCTACGAGAGGAACAACGGCATAATAACCCCAACGGGTATGCGCGCCGTCTGGCTCGACACACCCATGATCGAGATAGTCACGGGACCGGGTACAATCGAGAAGGAATTCGCTGCGATGTTCCGCAACTACAAGAAGTTCGGCATCGACATCCGGAAGGAGCCGATACTCGTCTTCCCGACCCTCCACTACCAGAACGGTGGTGTAGAGATCAATCCGAACACCGAAACGAACGTCCCCGGTCTCTTCTGCGCTGGGGAGGTCTGCGGAGGAGTACACGGGAAGAACAGGCTCATGGGAAACAGCCAGCTCGACCTTTACGTCTTCGGACGCAGGGCTGGCAAGGCCGCTGCGGAGCGCGCGAAGAATGCGTCCGTGGGGAAGCTCACTCTCGCCCATCTCGACCGCTACGACAGGTGGCTTGAGGAAGCCGGCATAAAGACGACGCGAAAGGCGCCGCTGCTATTGCCCGAGTACAGGGGCAAGAAGACGCTCGAGCACAAGTTGAACATACTGTAGGGATATGAATGACTGAAACGCCTAGGATCGGCGTCTGGCTCTGCGAGTGCGGGGGCAACATCGGGGACGTTGTCGAGACGGACCGCGTCGTCGAGACGTTGAAGCCCGAAGTCGCCTTCGTCAAGAAGGAGAGATACCTCTGCAGCAAGCCTAGCGTCGATGCCATCAAGGACGCCGTCGAGAAGCAGCACCTCGACAGAGTCGTGCTCGCCTGCTGTACTCCGAAGATGCACAGGGAGACTTTCCTCAGCAACCTTGCGGAGAAGGGGGTCAACCCCGCCTTCCTCGAGATGGTGAACGTCCGTGAGCAGTGCAGCTGGGTCCATAAGGAGGACCACGAGGGCGCGACTTTGAAGACCCTAGACCTGATCAGGGGCGCGGTCGCGCGAGCCAATGAGTCTGTGGCTCTTGAGTCGAAGGTGATGAAGGTTGTGCCTGAGGCGCTTGTCATCGGTGGGGGTGTCGCGGGCATCACGACGAGCCTGCGCCTCAGCGAGTTCGGGATGAAGGTCCACCTCGTCGAGAAACGCCCCAGCATCGGCGGTCACATGATTCAGTACCCAAAGGTCTTCCCAACACTCGACTGCAGCCAGTGCATTCTAACGCCGAAGATGGCGTCGGTTAGCCAGAGCCGGAACATCGATCTAATCACATATGCTGAGGTCGAAGAGGTCACCGGTGTCCCCGGTGACTTCAAAGCTAAGGTAAGGCTCAACCCACGTGGCGTGGATATCTCGAAGTGCATCGGGTGTGGCGCCTGTGGTCGGGTTTGCCCGACTAACGTGCCCGCGGAGCACGACCAGGGTCTGGGCATGCGCAAGGCAGCATACATCCCGTTCCCTCAGAGTGTACCGAGCGTCTACACAATCGACTTCGAGCACTGCGTCCGTTGCGGTGAATGTGCTAAGGTCTGCCCGCGCCAATGCATCGACCTAGACGATCCGGGATCGTCTAAGGAGCTGAAAGTCGGTGCGATCGTGATGACAACGGGTTTCGAGCTCTTCGATCTCTCGGGTCTCATACAGTACGGTTACGGTCGGTACCCGAATGTTGTGACGAGTCTTGAGATGGAGAGAATACTCGACGTGAATGGGCCGACGGGCAGTCAGCTGATCGTGCCGAAGACGGGGAGACCGGTGAAGACCGTTACCTTCGTTCTCTGCGCAGGAAGCAGGGACACGGAGGTCGGCCGCAGCCACTGCAGCCGCGTCTGCTGCCTATACAGCATGAAGCAGGCTCAACTCCTCAGGGACCGCGGCGTCGATGTGTGGATTCATTACATCGACGTCAGGTCGCCTGGTCGCCGCTACGAGGAGTTTTACAGGACGACTCAGGAGAAGGGCGCTATCTTCGTGAAGGGTAAGATAACTGAGATAGTCCCCGATGGCGAGCAGGTGCTTGTCCGAAGCGAGGACATGATGCTCAACAGGATGATCGAGTACCCTAGCGATCTGGTGGTGCTGGCACCGCCGATCGTGACGACGCCGGAGACGCTGAAGCTGGCTGAGATGTTGCGTGTGCCGGTTGACGAGGACCAGTTTGTCCTCGAGAGGCACCCGAAGCTTGACCCGATGGCGACGAAGCGGGACGGCATCTTCGCGGCTGGAACAGTCGTTGGTCCGAAGGATATCCAGTCGACGACCGCCGAGGCGGAGGGAGCCGCTATGAAGGTGGTCAACTTCCTACACGTTGACAGGGTCATCGAGCCGAACAAGGCGTACCTAGCTCACCCTGAGCTCTGTGACGGGTGCGGTAAGTGTGTCGAGCCGTGCCCAGAGTCGGCGATAACCCTCGCGGAGGGGAAGCCGGTGGTTAACGAGATCATGTGTACCGGCTGCGGGGCATGCATACCCTCCTGCCCCAAGAACGCTCTCGACCAGCAGGGTCTGGGCGATGCGCAGATCATGGCCCAGATCAGAGGCGCGCTGGAGGGCTCGAAGGCGAAGCTGAAGATAATCGCCTTCGTGGAGAAGGAGGTCGCTTACACGGCTGTTGACCTCGCGGGGCTCGCGAGGTTGCCCTACCCGAGCAGCATCAGGATAATCCCGTTGCCGACTATGGCGAGGCTCAAGCTGGATCATTTGCTCTACGCCTTCGCCTACGGGGCGGACGGCGTTATGTTGCTTGAGGCGCCGGCGCACGAGGGCCCATATGGGCACGCTCACGTTCTGGCTGAGGAGAGGGCCGACGAGTACAGGTGGGCTTTGGAGGACCACGGCGTGGACAGCAGCAGGATGTGGTTCAGCAGGGTCTACGTCCCCGACTGGAGGAAGCTGGAGAGGGTCTTCAAGACTTTCAACGACATCATCGACGGAGAGGGCCCTATCGATGAGGGCGCGAGGAAGAAGCTCCGTGAGGAGCTCTCCTAATCCCACCAACTTACGCCACTATAGGGGTGTGGCTTAGCCGAAAACTTATCCGGTCGCGGGGACCCATTCATCCTCTAACTAGGCTGAGTTCTAAATGTCATACAAGGGTGCAGTCGAGTGGCCGTATGAGCTGAGGTACGGCGCAGTGAACCGCGTCGAATCTGACGTTCTAGTCATCGGCGGGGGTATCGCCGGCCCTTGGGCCGCCATCGAAGCGGCGAGGAGGGGGGTGCGCGTCGCCCTCGTCGAGGAATCCGACAACATCTCCTCAGGCCCATCCGGCTGCGACCATTGGGGCCCCGCCCTGGACAACCCATGCTCCAAGATAACCCCAGACGAGTATGTCGAGATCGTCGACGCCGGTACACGGGGTTACATTAACGGAGTTATGGAGTACATCAACTGTAGTGACGGCTACCGCGCTATGCTTGAGCTCGAGAAGATGGGTGGCAAGATCAGGGACGACGCCGACG
>Ga0182021_10000626_pt1 | contig 38622 bp, 33 predicted proteins | sample 612E3MmetaG_FD_120493 | JGI IMG/M metagenome (GOLD analysis project Ga0182021, IMG submission 120493) | Permafrost microbial communities from Stordalen Mire, Sweden - 612E3M metaG (Illumina Assembly) | ecosystem: Environmental > Terrestrial > Soil > Wetlands > Permafrost | place: Sweden...
CCACTCCTCTGCAGAAGTTAACCCCCTCGGCCATCAATAGGCTCTACATCAAGTTGCTGAGCGAGCCTCGGATGAGCCGGAAGAAGCCGAAGGACAAGCCGAAGGAAGAGGACAAGAAGGAATCGGCCGAGCCTGAGGAGCAGCCCAAGCCGCTTTCCCCGACCACCGTTCGCCACATTCACGCCCTTCTTCACCGGGCTCTTGGCGACGCAGTTCGCTGGGGCAAGCTGCAACGTAACCCAGCCGATGCGGCGGACCCTCCCCGGAAGAGTCTGACAGCCACGAACGAGATGAAGAGTTGGTCAGCCAAGCAACTGCACACGTTCCTGGACGCGGTCAAGGACGAGCGGCTGGGTCCTCTGTGGCACGTCCTCGCGACCACGGGCATGCGTCGGGGGGAGGCCCTTGGCCTCCGGTGGGCGGACGTCGACTTGGACGGCATGCGCGGAACCGGTCCCACCATCAGTGTGAGGCAGGCGCTGGTGTCCGCCGGCTACCAAGTCTCCTTCTCGGAGCCGAAGACCCAGAAAGGCCGCCGCACCATCGCGCTCGATGCGGGGACGGTGTCAGTCCTCAGCGAGTGGCGCGATCGGCAAGAGGCGGAGGCCGAGGAATGGGGGAAACTCTGGACCGCTACCGGTTTGGCGTTCACCCGCGAGAACGGCACTGCCTGGCACCCGGACCGGGTGAGCAAGCTCTTCGAGGAGGCCGTCCTGGCCTCGAAGCTCCCGCGCATCCGTCTTCACGACCTTCGCCATACGCACGCTACGCTGGCTCTCGGGACCAACATTCATCCGAAGGTGGTTTCTGAGCGCTTGGGGCACAGCACGGTGGCCTTCACGCTTGACGTCTACTCACACTGCATCCCCGCCCTCGCTCAAGACGCCGCTGACAGGGTCGCGGCGCTCGTCTTTGCGGCGGAGTGATTCTCCCGTTGCTACCGCTCTGCCGCCGGGCCGTGACGGCGGGTGTCACTGGCTGTCTAGTGGTGCGTTGATGAACCGTTGATGGAATGAGCCGGTTTTGCCGGAGCGGGGAAGACTGCAAAGAAAAAGCCCCGCAAAACGGGGCATTTTCTATGCGCCGGAGAGGATTCGAACCTCCGACCTTTGGTTTCGTAGACCAACGCTCTATCCAACTGAGCTACCGGCGCATGCTGGCGGAGAAGGAGGGATTCGAACCCTCGATAGGAGCATTCACTCCTACACTCGCTTAGCAGGCGAGCGCCTTCAGCCTCTCGGCCACTTCTCCATTCGGCGGCGAGGCCCGCCGCCTCAGCGAGCGACTATATTAGCAGAGTGCCCGGCGAGCGTCAGCGCGGGCGCGGTGTTTCGCGCGGGAGGCCCCCAGCGGCCGGTATACTCGTATCGATTCGATACGCCGACCGGTAGGCGGTCATCCCGTCGCCGGACATCGACTTGGAGGACCTGAGCCATGACCAGCGCGCCCCGACCGAGCGACCGTCCCCAGAACACCTGCTTCTCGTCCGGTCCGTGCGCCAAGCGGCCCGGCTGGGACCCGTCCGTGTTGGCAGGCGCGCTCGTGGGCCGCTCCCACCGCTCCAAGGCGGGCCGGGCGCGCATCCAGGAAGTGCTCGACCGCTCCCGCGCGCTGCTCGGTGTGCCGGATGACTACCGCATCGGGATCGTTCCGGCTTCCGACACCGGCGCCATGGAGATGTGCCTGTGGTCGCTGCTCGGCGCCCGGGGTGTGGACGTGCTCGCCTGGGAGTCGTTCGGCCAGGGCTGGGTCACCGATATCACCAAGCAGCTCAAGCTCGCCGACGTGCGCGTGCTCTCCGCGGATTATGGCAAGATCGCCGATCTGGCTGCCGTCGACTGGAGCCGCGACGTGGTCTTCACCTGGAACGGGACCACCTCGGGAGTGCGCGTGCCCGACGCTTCCTGGATCGCCGACGACCGTGAGGGCCCGGCCATCTGCGACGCCACCTCGGCGGTCTTCGCCATGGACGTGCCCATCGCCAAGCTGGACGTGGTCACCTACTCCTGGCAGAAGGTGCTTGGCGGCGAAGCGCAGCACGGCATGCTGATCCTCAGCCCGCGAGCCATCGAACGCTTGCAGACGTACAAGCCGGCGTGGCCGCTCCCTAAGATCTTCCGTATGACCAAGGCGGGCGAGTTCCAAGAGGCCATCTTCAAGGCCGATACCATCAACACCCCGTCCATGCTCTGCGTGGAGGACGCTCTCGACGGGCTGAAGTGGGCGGAATCCATCGGCGGATTGCCGGGCCTGATCCGCCGCAGCGAGGACAACCTGGCGGCCGTGGCCGAATGGGTGGCCCACACCGGCTGGGTGGACTTCTTAGCGGAAGACCCCCGCACCCGGTCGTGCACGTCCATCTGCCTGAAGATCGTGGACCCGTGGTTCACTTCGCTCGAGGCCGACGCCCGGGCCAAGGCCGCGAAGGGTGTGTCCGGACTACTCGAAGCCGAGGAAGTGGCCTACGACATCGCCCCCTACCGGGAAGCCCCTCCGGGACTGCGTCTGTGGGGCGGAGCCACGGTGGAGCGCGCCGACCTGGAAGCCCTGTTCCCGTGGCTCGATTGGGCCTGGGCGCAGGTCAAGAGCGGGGCGTAGGGCAGGGCGCCGCAGCCGGCGTGGCCTGTAGACGCCGCCGGCGAAGCCCGGCCGGTAGCGGTCGACTCTAGTCTGCGCTGGGCGACTCCACCGTGGTGGCCGCGATGACCGGCTGTTTGGCCGGTGCGGCGGTCAGCGGGGCGGCGGTCACCGGCGCGGCTGCCGCCATGGCCGGCTGCTTGGCGACTATCACCGGAGCGGCCGCAGAGGCTATGGTCGTGGTGGCTACATGGGCTTCGGCGGACGCTGGGGTCTCGGTGTCGTCACCCCTCACGGCCGCTTGGAACTCTTCTGTTGACTCCTTGAGTCCCTTTTTGAAGCCACTGATGGACTTGCCCATAGACGAGCCGAGGCCGGGCAGCCTGCTTGGCCCGAAGATGAGCAGAGCGATGATCACGACGATTGCGATCTCCCAGGGTCCGATCCAACTGGGCATGAAACTATCTCCTCGACTCGAACAACTCCGACCTGAAGGCACGGGATTATCTCACGGGCCAAGACGCTTCGTCGGTTGCAACCTGACTGCAGCCTGAGCGGATAGCGGCTGGAAGGCGCTTTCCAGCCGGTCTTGCGACCGATCTCCGTGCCGGGCTCGGCGGTCTTGCGCCGCTCTCAGAACATCCCCTTGAGCCGCCGGCGGATCTCCTCCGTGGTGATCGACTCGCCGGCGCCCGGGGGTGCGCCTGATAGGTCGTCGTCGCCGCTCGGCGCCCTGGTCGTGGAAGCCTGCACCTCGTCGAACAGCCGTCGCGTCTCCGGCGGCAGGAAGCGTGTGAGCTGGGCGTAGCCGTGAACGTCGCTGAACGAGCGGGGGTAGGTGTAGTAGCGCAGGGGATAAAGGACGTAGAGCCAGTCCTTGGCCCGCGTGAGCGCCACGTAGAAGAGGCGCCGCTCTTCCTCGATCTCCTCCAGCCGGCCGGTGGCCATGTCCGAGGGAATGTTGCCGTCGGCTGCGTGGATCAGGTACACACAATCCCACTCCAGGCCTTTGGCCGAGTGCATGGTCGAAAGGATGAGGAAGTCCTCGTCGAGGAGCGGCGGCCCGGCCAAGTCCTCGGTGTAGCTGGGCGGGTCAAGCGCGATCTCGGCCAGGAAGCGGGTCCGGTCGGGATAGCGGGTGGCCAACCCTTCGAGCTGCTCCAGATCGAGGACGCGGGCCCGCGCGTTGTCGTAGAGACGCTCGAGGAGAGGCGTATAGAAAAGCCTGATCCGTTTGATCTGGGAGGCGAGAGGCCCCGGGTCGCGACCCCCGATGCCTGCCATGAGCGACACCAGGTCTTCCCAAGCGGACGCTGCCGCCGGTGAGGGAGAAGGCCGGCCCGCCCACGCGGAGAACCCGGGCGCGGCGGCGGCTTCGCGCGCCACCCCGACAGATCCCCCGCCGCCGTCCGCTTCCTCAGCGGCAGGCGCCCCACCAGGAGCCGCCGCCCCCGTCGCCAGCGAGTCCACCAGCGCTCGCGCCTTCTTGGGCCCCACCCCGGGCAGCAACATGAGTACCCGGGTGCCGGCCATGAGGTCGCGGGGATTCTCGGCCAGACGCAAGAAGGCCATGAGGTCCTTCACGTGGGCCGTCTCCACGAAGCGCAGCCCGCCGTATTTGTGGAAGGGGATGTTGCGCCTCGACAGTTCCAGCTCCAAGGCCAGGCTGTGGTGAGAGGCGCGGAAGAGTACCGCCTGCCGCTTGAGGGGGATGCCGGTCTCCCGGTGGTCGAGCACCTTCTGGATGATGTAATCGCCCTGCTCGTCCTCGTCCTCGCAGCAGACCAGTTGCGGCCGGCCGCCGTCCACCCGACGTGACCACAGGCTCTTGTCGTGCCGTTCCGAGGAGGAGGCGATAACGTCGTTGGTGGCGTCGAGGATGGGCTGGGTGCTGCGGTAGTTCTGTTCCAGGGTGACCGTGGTGGTGCCGGGGAATTGCCGGGGGAAGTCGAGGATGTTCCGCACCGTCGCCGCCCGGAACGAGTAGATGGCCTGGGCGTCGTCGCCCACCACGGTGAGGTTCTTGCCGCCCGGACACAGCATCTGCAGGATCTCGGCCTGCAGCACGTTTGTGTCTTGATACTCGTCAACCAGCACACAGTCGAAACGAGCCCGGATGGAGTGCGCGGCCCGGGCGTCGGTGAGCAGACCGTGCCAGAACAGCAGCAGGTCGTCGTAGTCGAACACGCTCTGCTCGCCCTTGCGGTCCACGTATGCGGCGAAGAGGCGGCGCAGATCGTCCACCTCGTCCATGCACCAAGGGAAGTGCACCTCGACGGCCTCTTCCACCGTTTCCCGGGCGTTGACGCACCGGCTGTAGATGTCCATGCAGGTGCCTTTGAGCGGGAAACGGCGGTCGTTCTTGGCCAGGCCCAGGTCGGCGCGCAGCACGCCCATGAGGTCCTCGGCGTCGCCGCGGTCGATGATGGTGAAGGCCGGGTCAAGGCCTATGCTCCGGCCATGCAGGCGGAGCAGGCGGGTGGCGGTGGCGTGGAAGGTACCGCCCCAAACCTTGCCGGCGGTGCGCAGAGTGGTGGCGGCCGCGCCCCACGGCGAGACCAGGCCGGTCTCCTCCTCCTCGTCCTCCAGGGTATCTTCCAGGGCGGGCGGTGCGGCGCCGCCCGCGTTCTGCGCACGCGCCTCGGCCTGCAGCCGGCGCAGGATACTTTCCACCCGGCGCAGCATCTCGGCGGCGGCGCGGCGCGTGAAGGTCAAGAGCAGGATGCGGCTGGGATCGGTGCCCGTCGCGATACGGTACGCCACCCTGCCCGCGAGCGTGGCGGTCTTGCCGGTACCGGCGCCGGCGATGATGAGCAGCGGCTCGTCGCCGTGTTCGACGGCCAGCCGTTGCTGCTGGTTCAGCTCGGCGAGGACCTTTTGGATGGGGAGTAGTGGCATAGCCACATAAGGATACAGGGACCAGCGGACGGGTCCGCAGTGTCACGAACCCCGCGACAAGAAAGCCCTGGACCTTCGCGCTTTTACCGGGGCTGCGCAGCTATGCCGGCGGGCGGCGCCGCCTCGAGACAAGGAGCAGGGAAAGGACCGCGGCGACGATGAGAGCCACTCCTGCCACCGCGACGAGGACGATGGGCCAGACGGTCCAGACGCGGGCGCGGCCCTGCGCTGCGGCAGGGTTGCCGAGCCCTATGGAGACCGGTGAGTTGGTCGCCGATGGAGTGGTCGCGGAGGAAGCGGTCGTGGGTGAGGTGGCCGCTGTGCTTGAGACAGTCGTCAGGGCCAAAGCAATGGTCGCAGAAGACGCGACAGGCTTCGTGGTCGAGGCAGTCTCCGACGGCACCGTAGACGGAGAGGCCGGATGCGCGGTCGAAGAGGTGGTCACCGAACCCGCAGCCTCGATGAGGCTGTCGAACGCCTGGAAGGACGGCGCAGGCCGGTTGCCGAAGCTCACTTCCGCAATGTAGATGCCGGTACTCTGGCTCCCGGGGTAGCTGTCTATCACGTCGAGCCGGGCCCAGTCGGCCTTCCCGGAGATGGGGACCTTCTGGACGGAAGGCTCGTCTGCCAGCTTGACCGTCGAGGTACTGCCATCGGAGAGGGTGACCCTGATGGTCTTCGGCCGACCGGACTTCCCGAAAGAATCGGTGGCCGAGTTGTCACCGGTGACGATCCGCATCTCCCGGATCTGCCTGTCTCCGTTGATCTCCATCCGGATCCAGGGGTGCTCGCCCGTGAGCCCGATCCCTGACTCGGGGTCGCCGTCGGCCGAGTACGAGGCCTCAGGTGCACTCGGGTCCGGAGAGTTCGATGACGTGACCTGGGTCACCACCGCTCCCATGATCGGCGGGATCTCGCTCAAGTAGCCCTCGCTGCTGAGCTTGGTGAAGCCCAGTTCCACATCGTCCTTCTCTGTGGGCTCCAAGCTCTTGAACACCCACTCGTAGGTGTGGTCGTCAGGCTTGAAGTACTTTGCGGGCGTGGTGAGCGCAGACCATCCCTGGTCCTCGTCTTGCTGGCCGGGGGTGACGTCCAAACCGTATCCCCGAAAATCGTCCGCCAGCGTGTAACGGACCACGGCTGTGCCGATGGTGCCGGCCCAGCCGGCGCCGGTATGCAGCCAGTAATCGTAGCTGGCGGCCATCGGGTAGATGTTCGGCTTGGCGTACTGAGGAGGCATGAGCTCGGGAAAGCGCTCGTCGACCGACTCGGTCGCACGTGCCAAGTAGCTGACGCGGATCATCGTCTTGCCTCTCGGGAACGTCGCCTCGTGCACGTAGTAGTCGGTGTAGGCGTCTATCGCCCCGCTGCCCAGCTTCACCGCCAGTGGATCTCCGTCTTGCCAGGCGCGGAACGCGACCGGGCGGGCGGATTGATCGGCGGGGTCCGCCGCGAAGGGGAACCCCAGAGTGACATGCTCTGCCGGCCCGGAGTTGACGAACAGGAAGTCCACACGGTACTCGGCATAGTCGCGGTAGCAGATAGCCTGCACCGTCTCCGATTCCATCCGGATATGGTTGTTGCTGAGCGGATAGTAGGTCCCGCCGATGGCCCCAAGCAGCGGACCGTCGTCGGCGAGCGCCGCCGGGGCAAGGCACAAGGACGCAGCTACAAGGCCGCCGGCCACGAGTGCGGCCGTGAGTGCTGCGAGAAGGCGCTCCGCTTTGGCGATCCCGAGAGAGTGCATGGTCCACCACCTCTTCGCCCGGTCCATCTCAGCCCTCCACGTGCCGATGTTCCTGACTCCAGTCTGCCCCGCGGGGTCGGGGCGGTGGCTAGACGGTGCGCGGCGCTGTTAGGGTTTCACGGGGCGCCCGGGGCCGCCGGCCGTCGTGCGGAGCATCTCGATGACTCCCGATCCCACCGGCCGCTCCAGTTGCTCCATGGCGCACTCCCGCGGGTCCTTGTCGGGGCGCCAGCGCTCGAAGCGGGTGCCGTGGCGGAAGCGGTCGCCGGTGAGTTGGTCGTAGCTCACCTCTACCACCATGACCGGCCGTACCGGCTCGAACGCCAGGTCCTTGTCGCCGCTCCAGCGGCTGACGGCACCGGGCCGGCGGGCGTGGCCGCCGCCGTCCGGGCCGACCAGGTCGGCCGGGGGCTCGGCGCCGCCCCAGCCTGGGGCCCTGAGCGGGACGAGGACGTTCAGAAGATCGCGCGCCTCATGTTCACCGAACGACGAGCAATGGCCGATGAAGTGCAGTTCGCCCCGCTGGTCGTAAAGGCCCAGCAGGATGGAGCCCACCCGGGTGCGGTCCTTCTGCGGCCGGTAGCCACCGACGATGCAGTCCACGGTGCGGCGGTGCTTCACCTTGATCATCTCCCGCCGCCCCTCGCCGTACGGGCGGTCGAGGCCTTTGGCCACGATGCCGTCGAAGCCGGCCGGCTCGAACTCGGCGAACCAGCGGCGGGCGATGTCCACATCGGCGGTCTGCGGGGTGAGCAGCCAGACTGGGGAGGGCGGGGTGCCGCTGGCGCCGCCGCGCTTCGCTGCGGCGCCAGCCGTGTCGGTCACACCCCGTTCCGCGCTGACAAGCGCGGCCACTTCCTCCAGCAACTGCCGCCGCTCGCGTAGCGGGCGGCGGCGCAGGTCATGCCCGGTGACGGCGAGCAGGTCGAACAGGGCGAGGCGCGCCGGCGTCTCCTCGGCGAGGCGGCGTATGCGGCTCTCCGCCGGGTGGATGCGGTTCTACAGAGCGTCGAAGTCCAGCCGTCCGCGGGTGATGACCACCACTTCTCCGTCGGCCACCGTTCCCGGCGGCAGTTGCTCCAGCGCCGGCCGCAGTTCCGGGAAGTAACGCGATAGCGGTTTCGCGTTTCGGCTGTCCAGCCGCGGGTCCGCGGTCGCGGACCGGCTCCACATCACCGCGCGGAAGCCGTCCCATTTGGGCTCGTATCCCCAGCCCGGAGGCGAAGGCAGGTCGTCGGCCACCTCCGCCTCCATCGGCATCAGAGGCGGGGGAAAGGGCCACTCCGTGTTAGCGGTCGTATCGATCATCGTCCGGTTCCGTTTCAAATTCGCTGCAAACTGCGATAATAGGAGTCGTGAGCTTGGACGAACAGCATGGGGGAGTACCGCAGGCCGGAGAGAAGAACATCGGCCGGCGGACGTTCCTCGGCCTGATGGTCGTAGGCATCGCAGCTCTCTTCCTGGGCAAGAATATCCTCCCGCAGATCACTACGGGTGGCTCTACGGCCACCACGACTTCCGGCGGCTCCAAAGGCACCGGGTCTTCGGGCAGATCCCCGACGGCCGGCTTCAGTATCAATACCGTCCAGCAAGGCCCCGCGTTCGATCCGGCCACCTGGAAACTCACTGTGGACGGGCTGGTCGACACGCCGCAGACTTACACGTGGTCTCAATTCACCGATCTTCCCCAGACCAAACTCGTCCGTGACTTCTACTGCGTGGAAGGCTGGGGCGTGGACGGCGTCGAGTGGGTGGGCGTCACTGTGAAGGAGCTCATGGACCGGGCGCGGGTCGGTCCGAAAGCCACACACCTGATATTCCATTCCAGCGATGGCGTCTATACCGACTCCCTCACCCTGGAGCAGGCCGCGCTCACGGATGTGCTGTTGGTGCACCAGATCAACGGGGTCCTCCTGCCGCCCGACATGGGCCAGCCTGTGCGCCTCATCTACCCTGGCCACTTCGGTTACAAGTACGTCAAGTGGGTGGAACGCGTCGAGGCGGTCAATGAGAAGGATGCCAACATCCAGGGCTACTGGGAGGCGCGTGGGTACTCCATCAATGGCTGACCCTACGGCAGTACCGCCGAAACCCGGCGCCGCCAGTGCCGGCGCGGCCGACCCCACGACCGCTCGCCCCGCGGGGATCCGGCGCCTCCGGCGCTTCGTGGTCGTGGAGCGGGTGTCGCATTGGCTCTACGCGCTCACCTTCATCACGGCGTTCGTCACCGGACTGTTGATGTGGATCCCGTCCACCCGTATATGGCTGGCGGGGACCCGCTACACGTTGTCGCAATACCACGGATACGTGGGGGCGGCGATGATCATCCTTCCGCTGCTCCTTTTGCTGGTCGTCGATCGCCGGCGCCTCCGGGGGGACCTTCGCGAGATTGACAAGTGGAGCACCGAGGACCGGCACTGGTTCGGGCTCGCGTTGCGCGGCTACACGCTGCGCAGGCGGCCGATGCCGCCCCAGGGCCGCTTCAATGCCGGCCAGAAGGCCAACGTGGTGCTGGTGGCGGCTATGGCGGTGGGATTCGCGGTCACCGGCGGCATCCTCATGCACAAGCAGAACATGCCGCCGTGGCTGGTGTCGCGCGCGCTGTGGCTGCACACCTTCCTGGCCGTCTGCGCCATAGCCCTGTTCGGCGGGCACCTGGCTCACGTCGTCATCACCAGACACGGGCGCACCTACCTGGCCGGGATGGTTCGCGGCTGGATCCCCGAGGACCTGGCCCGGGAGCGGCACTTCCGGTGGTGGCAGGCGGAGACCGGCGGAGCGGCCGAGCCAGCGACTGATGCGGCACCCCCCGTCGGGGCCTCGAGAAGCTCTGAGTCCGGCGTCGGAAGCGAGGCCGGTTCCGGGCCACCCGCTGATTGAGCGCGCCCTCCGGGCGCAGCGGTCCCGTCCTACGGGTATAGTAAGCTTCGTTTTCCGGGCCGGAGAGGCCACACCTACAGAAGGGAAAGCGAATGCAGGCCAAGAGCGGCACCGTCGTCAGCCTCACCTACACCCTCACGGACGACGACGGCATCATCATCGATTCCAACGTCGGTCATCCGGCGCTTGTATATCTCCACGGCCATGAAAACATCATCCCCGGGCTGGAGACGGGGCTGGAAGGCGCGTCCAAGGGTGACAAGCTGTCCGTCGATGTCCCGCCCGCCGAGGCCTACGGGGAACTGGACCCAGAGCGCATCTTCGAACTCGGCAAAGAGGATTTCCCGGAAGAGCTGCCGCTCGAGGAGGGCATGCAGTTCGTGGCCGAGACGGCCGCCGGCGAGATGGCCATCACCATCACCGAGGTCCGGGAGAACACGGTGATCTGCGACGCCAATCATCCGCTTGCGGGGCTGACCCTGCATTTCGCGGTCGAGATCCTCGACGTGCGCGAAGCCACCGCGGAAGAGCTGGAAGCCGGCCAGCCTCTGTCATAGGGGCTACCGACAGGCGGTCAAGGAAGAGCCGACGCAGAGAGGCCAACGAGGAGAGGCGCCACCATGGGAGAGATCGTCCATACGTCACGCATCACCATCGTCCGGGAGAACGGCCCGGTGCGGAAGGCCATCATCGAGGGGCTGCCCGAGCCGATCTACTACGGCATGCACGGCGGCATCAAGAAGTTCTACAAGGTGGAGCCCGAGGTGGAGCACGCGGCCACACTCGACCACATAGTGGGGGCGGTGGGTGGCTGAATGATGGGGACACTGGCCACGGCGCTGGCCAGCCGCAAGATCCCCACTCACACTGACCGCTACAAAGCGTTGGTGGAGGGCGACATCGAGAACGACGACGGCGTGCTGCGGATCACCCGCATCCGGGTGGACTACGAGCTGAAGGTGCCGTCGGGCAAGACCGCAGAGGCCCAAGAGGTCTTCGCCGGGTACATCAAGAAGTGCCCGGCGGCGATGTCCGTCATCGGCTGCATCGATATCACCGACAGCCTGCAGATCACGGAACTTGAGGACCGCTAGGGCGCACACGGTCTGACCGGCTGAATGGACAGACTCGGGGCGGGCTCCCCCCAGAGGGGAGCCCGCCCCGTCCAATATCAGGTCAGACTTCAGGCCCCGCCCGCCGGCGGGAAGCCCTCACTCATCGGTCACTGTAGACTGAACGGCGGGTACTGGTCGGTGGTCAGCAAGAATGCGTAGGCGAGTACTCGCCAGGTCCAGCGGTTCACGCCCACGACATAGTCGAAGAACGACCGCGGGTATCGCCCGGTGAACAGGATCGCGAACCAGGTGAGGATGAGTACCACCGCCACCGCGATGTGCAGGATGAGCAGGACGACGTAGTGGGGGATCGCCAGGAACCACTTGACCAACGGCAGCCCGCGGCTGAGCCGGGTGGCGTCCGGATACGGGAAGTCGATGAAGGCCGCTTGCTCCTCGTCGGTGGATGGGTATTCGTCCCGCATGAGACAGACGTACGCCTGATAGCGGACCAGGAACTTAGCCAGGTTGAGGTTCCAGTCGAACCACCAGCGCGGGTACTTCTTCCGGAACAGCAGCATCAGGAGGATGGGTAGGCCCAAGAAGCCGGACACCGTCCAGGACCAGGAATAGGAACCTCCCTGGAAGTTGAAGCCCTCCGTCAGCAGGGCGACGATGACCCCGATCGGAATGAGCCACACGAACCGGAACGCGCTCGAGAGCCGGTTCAGCTTGCGATCGGGATACTCCACGGTATACGTGAGCGGGAACTGGGGCGCCGGGGGATAGGGCGCTGTCGGTTGCTGCATGGTCCACCTCCACGGAAACGGGCACTGCACCTGCTTAGGAACATACCACAGGGGGTCGTGGTACCTAAACGGCCATCTGGCCATTCCGGCCTGACCATGTGGCCAGTCCGCCTTGATTGTGCTTCTGGGCTCCCGGATAATCACCGTGCCGCCACACCTTTCGAACCAGGGTTCTACATGGCCTTCGAACGCATCAGGAATCTTCGCCCGGTGAAGCGCTATCGCGCGGAGCAGTTCGTGCTCGTATCCCTGGTCACGTTCGGGCTGACCGTCATCCTGCTCAGGCTCATCCTCAAACTCACCGGCTACCCGCAGGTGGGCAGCGACACCATCCATATCGCGCACGTGCTCTGGGGCGGCCTGGGTCTGTTCGGGGGCTCGGTGGTGCTGCTGGTGTTCGCCAACCGGTGGGCGCTCTACGTCGGAGCCGTGCTCTGCGGGGGCGGAGTCGGCCTCTTCATCGACGAGGTGGGGAAGTTCATCACCCAGAACAACAACTACTTCTCCCCGGCGGCCGCGCCCATCATCTACGCGCTCTTTCTGGCATTGGTGCTTGTCTATCTGCGGGTGCGGCGCCCGGCCGTGCGGGCGGTGCGGGGGGAGATGTACCGGGTCTTCGAGCAGATGTCCGGCGTGCTGGACCACGAGATGAGTCTCCACGACCTCAACGCGCTGACGCACAGCCTCGAACTGGCCGGCGCGACGGCCAAGGACCCGGGCACGCGCCAGCTGGCCGCGGCGCTGCTCGCGTACGTGGAAGGGGAGAGGCCCCGCATCACGGAGCCGCAGCCCGGGCGGATGCAGCATGCGTTCCGGGATCTCCGAGCCTGGGCGCGCCGGGTGTTCAGCCGGCGCCGGTTGCAGGCCTTCCTTGTCCTGGCGTTCACCGCGGTCGGCGTCTACGCCGTCCTCGATATGGCCCTGCTCGTCTTCTTGGCCCTCGCGCCCTCCTCCGGGGCTACGGAGTTCCTGCGCTCGCTCATCTCCCCTGGCGAATTGGCCGCCCTGGGCGACAAGATCTGGTTCTCGGTCAGGGCCGTCCTCGAAGCGGGCGCCGGGTTGTCGCTGCTTGCCGGGGGCGTGCTCCTCGCCCTGCGCAAGGAGTGGCGGGGGTTGAGTTATGCCGTGGCCGGGTTGATCGTTGATTCAACGGCTGTCAACCTGTTGGTCTTCTATCAGGACCAGTGGAAGGCCCTCGTGGGGATCCTCGTCGACTACATCCTGCTCGGGGCCGCGCTTGCATACCGGCGGATCTACGTGGACGACCAGGCGGAGGAAGCGGCCCGGGCCGACGACGCGGCTGAAGGGGCGCTCGAACGGGCTCTCCTGAAGGCTGTCATAGAAGCGGGCATCGGCCCTAAGGAGGCGGCGTGAGCGGCGAGGAACGGCGGATAGCGGCGGTTGCTGAGATTCCTGTTGTGTCGGCCCGGCTGGTCCGCCCGGGCGCCCTCTACGGCCTGGTCTTCTTCGCCGGCATCGGCAGCATGGCCACCGAGATGTGCGCCTCCCGACTGCTGGCCCCGTACTTCGGGTCGTCGACCATGATCTGGGCCAACATCATCGGGCTGATCCTGGTGGCGCTCTCACTGGGGTACGTCATCGGCGGACGGCTGGCCGACCGCTGGCCCAGCAAGCGGTTGCTCGGCTTCTTGGTACTGGCCGGGGCCGTCATCACCGCGGCGGTTCCCTTCGCCGCCAAGCCATTCCTGGACGTCACCATCAACGGCATCGACTCGGTCTCTACCGGCGCGGTGCTGGGTTCGTTCTTCGCCTGCGTCATCCTGTTCGTGCCCTCGGTGTTGCTCTTGGGGACGGTGACGCCGTTCGCCATCCGCATCGGCATCAGCGACATGGAGAAGGCCGGGTCCACGGCGGGGCGCATCTTCGCCCTGTCCACGGCGGGGAGCTTGGTCGGCACGTTCCTGCCGCCGCTGGCGACCATCCCGCTCGTGGGAACCCAGCGGACGCTCATCGGGGCGGCGGCCGTGATCGCCGCCGCGTCCTGTCTGCTGCTCGGCTGGCGGTGGCTCATCGTGCCGGTGATCCTCGCCGGCCTCATCGGTATCCCGCCGGGCGCCGTGAAGGCGACGGCCGGCCTCATCTACGAGAAGGAATCCCGCTACCAGTTCGTCCAGGTGGTGCAGCAGCCCGACGCCACCCGCTACCTATATCTCAACGAAGGGTTCGCCGTCCACTCCATCTGGCGTCCCAACACGGTACTCACCGGCGGTGAGTGGGACATGTTCCTCACCGTGCCGCCGCTCATGGACCGCCCGGTGAAGCGCATCGCCATCCTCGGCAACGCCGGCGGCACGACCGCCCGCTCCTTCGGCACGTACTACCCGGACATCGCCATCGACGGTGTGGAGATCGACCCCGCCGTCAGTGCCGTGGCCAAGAAGTACTTCGGAGAGGGGGACAACGTCCGCCTGAACGTGATCACCGCCGACGCCCGCCCTTTCCTGCAATCGGCCAAGGAGAAGTACGACCTCATCTTCATCGACGCCTACCGGCAGCCGTATGTGCCCTTCTATCTGGCCACCGCCGACTTCTTCAAGCTGTGCCGCGACCGCCTGGCGCCAGACGGCATCGTGGCTCTCAACGTCTCCACCGTCCCGGGCGACGACCGCCTCTCCCGCGCTATCTCCGGCACCCTGGCCACCCAGTTCCCCCTGGTTATGAAGTGGCCGGCCCTACACTTCAACCAGCTGGTGCTGGGCTTCGCCCAGGCTACCGACAGCGCCACGCTGGCCGCGCGGGCCGCCCAGGCCCCCAAGGACATCCAGCCGCTCACAGGCCTGCTCACACAGAACTGGACGCAGGTGGCCGCGATCAAGGACTACTGGACCGACGACCGCTGTCCGGTGGAGTGGATCACCGACCGCATGATCATCTGGTACGGGGTCAGCGGTAAGGATAGAGCGGAGCAGCTGCTCCCGACGGCCCCGTGAGCGAGGATCCGCCCGTGACCGACATCGCCGCCGGCGCCGCGGCGGCTCCCGCCTCGGCCGACCTTACAGTCGCCCTCCGTAAAGCCCTCGATGGCGCCGGATTCGGGCACCGGTTTGCGCCGGTCTCCGTGGCCGGGGAACTCGCGGAGATCCTCGCCGACGCGCTCGATCAGGGCGAGGTGACTCAGAGCTTCCTGGACGAATATCGGGAGAGCCTCACTTTTTCCTGTCCCGAAGAGGTGGGCGAGCCGCGGGCGCTGATCCTGACCGCGCTGCTGTCGCCCAACGTGAAGGTCCGGTTCCACTTGGAGACCGGCCCCTTCGATGCGGTCATCCCGTCCACGTATCTGTACACGGAGGCTCGGACCCGGGCACTCGCGGCGCTGCGCTCCGTCCTGGGGGCGGCCAACTACCACGTGGCGCGGGCCGCCGTACCGGTGAAGCTGCTTGCCGTCCGCACGGGGCTGGCCCAGTATGGGCGGAACAACGTGGCGTACATCAAGAACATGGGCTCGTTCGTCCGCCTGGACGCCTACTGCACCGACGCACCGCTGGCCGCTCAGGACTTCCAGGGCAAGGGGAGTTGGCGTCTGAGCAGCTGCCCACCCTGTCGCAACTGTCACCACGTCTGCCCCACCGGCTGCATCCCCTACGACGGGAAGATCATCGACGCCGAGCGCTGCCTCACGTACTACAACGAGCACGAGGGGGAATGGCCCGAAGGGTTGGATCTGCAGGGACACAACTGCCTCGTGGGGTGCGTGCTCTGCCAGGAGCGTTGTCCGGTGGACCGGGTCTACGTGCGCATCCCCAAGCTGGTGGCCGAGTTCGACCGCGAGGAGACCGAGTGGATCCTTCGCGACCTGCCCGCCGACCAACTACCGGCAACTGTGCGGGCCAAGCTCGCGGCTCTTGACATGGAGGAATACTCCACCGTGCTCGGGCGCAACCTGCGCGCGCTCGTGGCAGCCGCGAAGACCAAGAAGACCACCTACAACGGCTCTGCGCCCTCGGAGCGCGGCGAGCGGTAGCTCCTCAGCCGCTCACCGGATGCGGATATTCCTACCTGCGCCGCTTCTTCCTGGCTCCGACGAACGTCGACACCAGGAACGAGAACACGCTGATGATGATCGCGCCGAGAACCGCGTTCCAGAACCCGGCGACATGAAAGCCGAGGCCGAACCAGCGGTCGGAGATGTAGGAGGCCAGCCATAACATCAGGCCGTTGATGACCAGCGTGAACAGACCGAGCGTGAGCACGATGAGACCGCAGGAGAGCCCGTTGACGATGGGGCGGATGACCGCATTCACCAAGCCGAGCACGAGGGCCACGAGGAGGAACGTCCATACCCGATGGGACCCGGTGACGCTGATCCCCGAAAGGAGCCACGCCGCGACGGCCACGCCGGCTGCGCTGATGGCCCACCGCACGAGAAGGCTGAACAGACCCTTCACGTTTCTCCCCGTAAAAGAGAATCAGTCCGTATATGTTAAAGCATGGTAACACGCGGACGGACCGTTTCGATACTATGGCTCCCGACCGCGCGCAGCCGCGCGCGCAACGCGGGGAGCGGGGAGAATGGCCCGGAATATAGCGGTCGCAGAGCCGGTCGAGGACAAGAAGTGGCTGGTGGGCAGGCGCCGCGACGCCGATCTCCTGGCGGTCATCCTCATGCTGGTGTTCGCCACAGGGGCGATCTCCCTGTCGCTGCCGCCGGTGGTCAAGAACGATCTGGCTACGAGCGTGGGCCTCACCGATCCCCAGTATGGGCTTCTCACTACGGTCTTCATGGCCTTCTACGGCGTGGCGGGCATCTCGTCGGGCATCGCCGCCGCCCGCTGGGGCGGGCGGCTCCTTGCCGTTTGTTGCAGCTGCTTCTTCCTTGGGTCGCTCATCTTCGGCCTCAGCTCGGGCATGGGCGGCTTCCTGGTGGGCCGCGCGCTGCAGGGCCTGGGCGGCGGTATGGTGGTAGCCACGAGCAGCCCGCTGTTGGCCCATTCGCTTCCTCCTAAGTGGCTCAACCGGGCGTGGGGCATCATGGGCGCAGGCTGGGGCATAGGCGAGGTCATCGCGCTGGTGGTGATGCCCAGCATCCGGGACGCCGGCGGCTACAGGGCCGTCTTCCTCACGACGGCGGGTCTGGCGTTCGTCGTAGGATTGGCCGCCATCTCACAGAAAGCCATCCGCGCCCGTCCGTCCCATCCCGAGGGCACCACCACCGTGCGCGGCTTGGCCAAGGCCACCGCATCGGTGATCACGAACAGGTACGTACTGGTGCTCAGCTTGGTCAACGCAGCTGCCTTGGCCATCGGCGTCGGCGTGCTCCAGTGGACCCCCGATTTTCTTCAGAAGATCCATGGGGCCGGTCAGAACGAATCGCTCTACCTGCTGGTGGGTCTCGGCGTGGCGCAAATCATCGGCAACCCGGCCGGCGCCATCGCCACCGCCCGCATGGGCAAGTTCGGGGTGATCCTTTGGTCGATGATCCCGATGGTCGTGGTGACCGCAGTGGTGGGCTTCCTGCCCGGCGTTCCGTTGGTCTTCGTCATGGTGCTGCTGGCCGGCTTCTTCAGCATGACCTACTTCCCGCCGATGCTCAGCTATATGCCGGAGGTGGTAAAGCAGCCCTGGCAGGTCGGCCCTGCCACGGGACTCAACACCGCCCTGGGGTTCGTCGGCTCCATGCTGTTCCCGTGGTTCTTCGGGCTCATCCTCAAGGCGGGCCACAGCTCTGGCCTGTCGTACATCCTCAGCTACGTGATGCTGGCCGTGTTCGGCTTGGTCTCCGCCATAGTGTTGGCACTTCTTGGGCCTCGGAAGAAACCGGTGGCCTGAGCCGGCGCTACTTCTTGAGGAGCGTCTTCCCGATATCCCAGGCGGTGCCCACCCGCTCGCCCAGCGCCCAGTAGCTGTTGTCCGGCATGGTGAGCATGAAGGGGCGCAGCTTTTCCGTGTCGATCTTCCCGTCGGTGAGCACGCTCTCGGTGGCGTAGACGTTCGCGACTTCGGCAAGGAACAGGTAGTCGTGCGGCAGGTCGATGGTCTGGGTGACACGGCACTCCAGGCTCACCGGGCAGTCGAAGGCCATCGGCGCCGACTCCAGCGAACCGTTGAAGATCTCCACGTGCTTGCTCTTGTCCACCTTGTCACCGTGCACCAGACCTAGGTAGTCGGCGAGGGCGGCTTGGTCGACGCTGGGGTAGTTGATGCTGAACTCGCCGGTCTGGCGGATGCCCTTGGCGGTGTGCTGCCGCAGGCCCAGGGCGAGGGCCAGGAGCGGCGGATCGGAGTGGATCTTGGTGAGCCACGCGGCGGTCATGAAGTTGGGCTTCCCGTCGGTCACCGCGCCGACGATCACGACCGGCATGGGGTAGAGGTCGAAGCTTCTGCCGATGTTCTTCTTGGCCATCTCTACGCTCCCCTCACTCGTCTGGGTCTCAGCCGTCTATGGAACTCGCCGGCGCCGCCTCTTTGGGCTTGGCAGCCGCCTCGGCCTTCGCCTCCCGCGCCAACTGATGGTGGGGCGCGGTGCCTCGTATCATTATCGCGCCCGCGACGGCCCCCGCAAGCACCACGGCCCCGGCATACCAGAGACCATGGTGGATGCCGTCGGTGAACGTGGTGCGCAGGGCGCGCAGGATGTCGTCCACCGGGACGCCGGCCGCTTTCGCCGCGGCGAGCTGGTTGGGATCCGGCGTGCCCCTCTGCTGGGCCATCTGCAGAACCTGCTGTGTCACGAAGGGGCTCAGATGGAGTGCACCCAGCGCGGCCTTGAACTTGGCCATGTAGCTCCCTGTGACGATGGCGCCGAGTACCGCGATACCGAAGACGCCGCCCACCTGGCGCAGGGTATTGAGGGTGGCCGAGGCCATCCCGGCCCGAGCCTGCGGCACCGTGCTCATGACGGCCGTCGTCATAGGGCTCATCACCAGGCCGAGTCCGATGCCCATGACCGTGAGGATCCACCAGTAGGAATGGTAGGGAGTGTCGGCCTGCACGGTGACGAAAGCGAAGAACGATCCGGCAATCAGCAGCATCCCGAGAGTGATGGGGATGCGCGCCCCGATCTTGGCCACGATCCTACCCGAGATGATGGCCGCGACCATCACCGCCAGCGTGGCCGCGAGTTGGCGCACGCCGGCCCCCGTCGCCGAAAAGCCCTGCACTTGCTGCATGAACAGGCTCATAAAGAGGATCACGCCGAAGAAGCCGAAGCTGACCGCCACTCCTACCAGGTTGGATCCGAGGAAGGTCATGTTCTTGAAGAAGCTCAGCTGGAGCATCGGGCTTCTCGTCCGCAACTCCCAGAATCCGAAGGCGGCAAGGACCATGATCCCGCCGGCCAGCAGACTGATGATGATGGCCGAGCGCCAACCGTACGAGTTCGCTTCGATGAAGGCATAGGTCAAGGCGGCCAGTCCCACCACGGCGAGTATCTGTCCCGGGATGTCGAGGTTGCGGCCTTCGGGATTCTTCGATTCAGCCACCACCAGGATGGTGATGACGAACGCGATCACGCCGATGGGGACGTTGATGTAGAAGATGCTCTGCCAGTTCCATGCGTCCACCATAACGCCGCCGAGGGCTGGCCCCACCGCCAGAGCGATGCCCGACACCCCGGCCCAGATGCCGATGGCCTGCGCCCGTTCCCGCGGGTCCGTGAAGGTGTTCGTGAGGATGGCGAGGGTGGCCGGCAGCATGATAGCGGCGCCGGCGCCCTGCACCGCCCGAGCGCCGATGAGCAGGTGAATGTTCGGCGAAAGCGCGCAGGCCAGCGACGCTGCGGTGAAGATGCCGACCCCGGTGAGGAAGGTCCGCTTGCGGCCGAACAGGTCTCCGATCGTGCCCCCAGTGAGCATGAGGGCGGCCAGCGGCAGGGTGAAGGCATCGATGATCCACTGCAACTCGTTCAGCCCGGCGCCCAGTTCCTTGGAGATCCGCGGCAGGGCGAGGTTCACCACGGTGTTGTCGAGCATCACCATGAACAGCCCGAAGCAGATCGCTCCGAGCGTCAGCAGCTTTTTCCGGCGGTCGTCCTGGAACACGGCGGTCAGCGCTCGCCGGCAATCTGGCCGTCGATGCCGACTACTACCGTCTTCACCGGGATATCCACCCCGGCCAGCGTCACAGCCTGCTTGACCATACGCTCCAAGCCGGTGCAGCAGGGCACGGTCATGATGGCGATGGTCAGCGACTTGGGGCCCGCGTCACGGATGAGGGCCGCCAACTTGTCCAGATAGGGCCCGGTCTCGTCCAGCTTCGGGCAGGCGATCACCATCTTGCGGCCCTTCAGCAGGTCGGAGTGGAAGCTGCCCAGCGCGAAGGCCGTGCAGTCGGCGGCCACCAGCAGGTCGGCGCCGTGGAAGTACGGGGCCGCCGGCGAGATGAGATGCAACTGGATGGGCCACTGGCCGAGCTCCGAGCGGGCGGGGGCGCCCGGCTCGGCACCTTCCTCCTCGGGCCTGTGCACCGCCTCGACAGCCTCCTCGCCGCGGGTCCGGCTGACGTGCTCCACGGTGGCCTGGTAGTCGTAGGCAGGGCCCTCGCGCTCCACCACGGTCAGTGCACCGGTGGGGCAGACGTTCAGGCACATGCCCATACCGTCGCAGAAGAGCTCCTTCACCAAGACGGCTTTGCCCTCGTCGTCCAGCTCGAGGGCGGCCTCGTCGCAGGCGGTGGTGCACGCTCCGCACCCGTTGCAGAGGTCGCGGTCTATCTCGATGATCTTGCGCTTCCCCATCTGTCCTCTCGCGGCCGCTCCGCCGCCGGCCGGCCCGCTAGTTGATGTTGATCCCGTAGATCTTCTGCCCGCGCGTGCCGATGACGATGGTGTCGTCGAAGACGGCGGGCGAGGCTTCGATGTTCGCGCCCAGGTTGAGGGTGTCCACGATGGTGCCCGTCTTGCCGTCGAGCAAGAACATGTTGCCGACGGTGTCACAGGCGACGATGTAGGACTTGCCGCTGGGAGTGTAGACGGCCACCGGCGAGCTCCACATGTAGTGGTTGGTGGGCCTGCGCCACACTTCTTTGCCGGTGTTCTTGTCCAGTGCCACGATGATGCCGCTGCCCGCGCTGGGCGTGCGGGCGATGGCATAGACCACCAGATTGGAGATGTCGTTCTGCCCCAGCACCGGAGTGTCCTGCACCCCGCCTGAGACGTCGAGGACGGTGTAGCACTGGTAGGGGTCGGTCTTCCAGACGATGGCCCCTGTGGCTGCGTCGATCTTCCAGATGGGGATGCCGCCGGTGCGGCCGGCCGCGGTGGTCTTGGCCGTCTCGTGCAGCGACGTGGAGATATAGATGTAGCCGTGCCCGTTCTCCTCGGAGAACACCGGGGAGTCGTTGGTGTCGTCGAGGACGTTCTGCACCCACACCAGCTTCATGGTGTTGAGGTCCCAGCAGAAGAGCTTGCCGCCGTTGTCGGTGACGTAGAGGTAGTTCTTCCAGGCGCAGGCCGAGTCTTCCATGCCCCACAGCGGCGTGGTGACGGCGGTGCCGGTGTCCTTGTACGCCGGCGCCGAGTAGTTGACCTTGATTGGCGCGTCCGGGTTGATGCTGAGCGTACCGGCCGTCTTGTCGAACTTGGTGTTCAGCTTGACCGTGTAGAGCACGCCGTTCTCGCCCGGCTCGATGAGCGTGTCGGCCTGCGCGTCGAACAGCGCACTGGAGTCGTAGGCGTACCAACTGCGGTACGAAGCGATCTCGGGCTTCGAGCCCTGCATGTACAACTGCTTCTCATCGATGAGGCTGTACAGGCGGAACCTGGCCGACTGCTTGCCGGGAGACCCGTCACCGTGCCCGACGAAGAGCATCGGGATGCCCGTGGGATAGATGCTGCCGGTGCCCTTGAACGGGCCGCCGCCGGAGACGATCGGCTCTCGGGTATAGGCGCCGGTGGCCAGGTCCAGGAAGTAGATCTTGCCGTCCAAGCAGGGGTAGATGACCTCAGTGAGGCCTTCCTTGGCCTTCTCGGCGGCGGAGATGTTCATGATCTGCTTGAGATCGTCCGGCCACTTGATGATGAGGGGCTGGCCTGTCCAGCCGCTGCCGGTCCACGATCCGGTCCCGGATCCCTTGGCGATCGCACCGCTGGTGTCGTGCCAGATGATCTGTAGCTTGGCCGTCTTGATGTCGGCCGTGCCGTAGCTGGCCCCGGAGCGGTAGTTGTTGCCCCGGAAGGCGATGATGCCGTCGAGGGCGGTGTAGGTCTTGCCAGGGCCGAAGCTGATGGGGTCCGTGCGGTTGTAGCTGGTGATCCGCGTGTTCCCGTTGTAGATGTGGGTGGTCAGGCTGAAGTCGGTGGGTCTCGTCCCGTCGACCGCGGCCACCGTCATCTTGATGGTGCTGGCACTGCTGCCGGTGGAACTGGTCGAGCCTCCGGTGCTGCCCGTGGAGCCCGTGCCGTTGTTTGATCCGCCCGTCGTCCGGGTGGAACCGGCCGATGTGGTGGTCTTGCCTGAGGTCGTGGTCGCGGACTTGCCGTTGCCCCCGTAGAGCAATACGACAGCCACGACGATCAGGGCGACGACGGCCAGCGCCGCGGCCCCGAACACCAGCCTGCGTCGGCCGGCGGTCTTGCGCCTACGTCTCGAGGACGAATAGATCGAGCGCTGATATGGATCCATGAATGAGACTCGCTCTCTCCGGCGATGACTGCAGCCGGCAGCCGCGTAGCGGCAATTTACCAAGAACCGAGGCTTCGCGGCCCGGTCCGTTCCTCTCCTCCGCAATGCAGACGCCGCCGAGTTGCACTCCGTTCCAGTTACGAGGCGGCCGCCCTGTGTCCTGCCTATCCGCAACTCGAGGTGGAGGGATCAGGCGATTGGGCGGGGTCTCCACCGGCGGGGAACACCTGGCAGGTCCCGTTGACGGAGACCGCGTGCAGCGGATAGTCGAACAGGGCCGAAAGCCCGGCCGAGGTGAGGATGTCGTCCCGGAGCCCGTCTGCGACGATCCTTCCGTCCTTGAGCAGCACCACGCGCTCGATCTCGGCGGATATCTCGTGGATGTGGTGGGTCACCAGCAGCACGGTGGTGCCGCCCCGGATCAGCCGGCCGAGCACTTCGCGGTAGAGGAACGAGCTCCGCAGGTCGAGCCCCGAGGTGGGCTCGTCGAAGAGAAGAGCGCCGGGCTCGTTCACCAGCGCGCGGCCGAGCAGGAAGCGGTGCTGCTCGCCCGTCGACATGGTGCCGAACGCTCGGTCCTTGAGGGCGGCGACGCTCAGCATCTCCATGACCTCCGCTGCCTTGCGGCGCTCCGTGTCGGTGAACACCTGGTGCTGCCAGGTGCCGACGCTCGAGTAGAACCCCGAAAGGATCACGTTGATGCCCAGGGTCCCGGCGAGGTAGTCCTTGTGAAGGTCGTCGGAGAGGATGCCCAGATGGGAGCGGAGGTCCCACACGTTCCACCGCTCGCTCCCCAGCACCTTGACGTGGCTGTCCGGCGCGTACGCCGGGCGGAGTTCGCCCGATACCACCTTCAGCAGGGTCGACTTGCCGGCGCCGTTCGGCCCCAGGATGGCTGTGCTGCACCCCTGTTCGATGTGCAGGCTGAAACCGTCCAGCACCTTCGTGCGGCCGCGGTATACCGTGATGTTGCTGATGTCGAGGAGTGGCGTCATCGTCTCAGTCACTGGCGTGGCTCAGCGGCCTCCTAGGATGCGGCAATCCCCACGGGGGCGGCATCCAACGACGCCCGTACTCTGGCGAGCAACTCCTCGGGCGAGAAGGGTTTCTGTAAGAACTCGACGCCTTCGTCGAGCCGACCGTCGTGGGCCACGATATCCCGCGCATAGCCGGACATGAAGATGACTGGGAGACCGGGATGCCGGCGGCGCAGCTCGTCGGCAACGTCGCGGCCGCTCATACGCCCGGGCAGCAAGACATCCGTGAGGAGTAGATCGGGGGCCTCGCCTTGGTCAAGGATGGCGTCCACTTGCCCACCGGAGTCCGCTGCAAGGACCAGGTAGCCTGCGGTTGAAAGGATACGTGTGACGAGGTGTCGCACCGAGTCCTCGTCTTCGACGACCAGCACGGTCTCCGAACCGGCTGGCGCGTCGAGCGGTGGTGGAGCATCCTGTTCCTCCGTCGCGGGCGCGGACCTGCTGGGCAGGTACACCGTGAAGCTGCTGCCTTTCCCCGGCTCGCTCGAGACCGAGATGCTGCCCCCGCTCTGCTTCACGATGCCAAAGACGGTGGAGAGGCCCAAGCCGGTGCCTTCGCCCACCTCCTTGGTGGTGAAGAACGGCTCGAAGATGTGGGACACGGTATCGTCGTCCATGCCACGGCCACTGTCGGACACGGCGAGCGTCACATAGGCGCCCAGTGTTGTTCCGGCATGCGCGTGGCCGTGGGGACTGTCGAGTTCCGCGTTGGCCGTCTCGACGCGGAGATGCCCACCGTTCGGCATCGCATCCCGAGCGTTGACCACCAGGTTCATCAGCACCTGCTCCATCTGGTGTGGATCGACCTCGGTCCGCTCCAGATCCGGTGCGAGCAGGAACTCCAGATCGATATTCTCTCCCAGAATGCGGCGCAGCAGGGGCTCCATGCCGACCACGACGTCGTTGAGGCTCAGGACTTTGGGCTGAAGTACTTGGCGTCTGGAGAAGGCGAGGATCTGCCGCGTGAGGGCCGCTGCCCGTTCGCCTACCTGTTTGATGTCGACGACCAGTTCGCGATTGGGGTCGTCTGTCGCCATGGTCATGAGGGCAAGCGAGCTGTTTCCGATGACTGCTGTCAGCAGATTATTGAAGTCATGCGCGATCCCGCCCGCGAGTTGACCCACGGCTTCCATCTTCTGGGCCTGGCGGAGTTGATCCTCCCGTTCCCTGAGCGCCGCTTCTGTCCGCTTGAACTCGGTGAGGTCCATGATGAAGCCCACCGTCGCCGAGCCGTCCTCGAATACAGCTCGCGCGAAGCTCATGAGGACCGGGATCCTGGTGCCGCCTTTGTGGACGCATTCGGCCTCGTAGCTGTTCGGTACCGGCAGACCCTCGGCTCGGCGCTGGATGTTCTCCGCGATGCGGGGGCGCCATTCCGGGGCAAACAGCTCGAGCGGAGCGAGATGCCTCATCTCGTCAAGGCTCGAGAACCCGAACATCCTCAGGTAGGGCGGGTTGGCATAGAGGAACTCGGTTCCCCGCGTGACGTTGATGGCAAGGGGCGCCGATTCGAACATCGATCTGTACCTGTCCACGCTCTGTCTAAGGGCTGCTTCCTCCTGCTTTCGCTCGGAGATGTCGCGCAGGACGACGGCAAGCCCGAGGGACGGGCTGGCTCCGTTACCCACCGGGGTCACGAGCAGGCCGTAGAAACGGTGGCCGTCCTGGTGCGGGTCTCCGCCTGTGACCTCGACCTCGTCCGCCTTCTGTGGAGAGTGCCGGCCAGGCGCATCTGCGCGAAGTCCGGCCAATGCATCTTCCAGCACTCGCACCACATCCTTGCGCCCGGCTACCAGGGCCGTGACGGGCTGGCCGATGTGCTCCTTCGACAACTCGGGAAAGACGAGGAGCGCCGCTCGGTTCAGATCCACCAGTCTGCCACGCCTATCAACCACGAGCACGCCGTCCGCCAGATGCTCGATCAGTGTGTCGCGGGCCAGCGGCGCGAGTTCGAAGAGGTGCGAGGAGAAGAGGGCGTACGTCATCAACAGACCGGAGACGCTCACCACGGCCATCGCCGGGTTGTACTCCGGCCAGGGGGAGATGCGGAGCGCGTAGATGGTCCCGCCGAGGAGGGGCAGAAGCGAACCGATAACCAGAGCGAGTGATTGCCGCCCCTGGAAGCGCTGAGCGTGAAGCACCGCCCGCGCGACGACCAAGGCAGCGGCAAGCACCAAGCCGTATTCGAACGGTACCCAACCGAAACTCCACAGTGGACCGTAGTCCGGGTGTAAAGCTGTGAGCGAGCCGTGCGTGACGAGCGTTGGCGCGACCCGGAAGATGCCGGACGGGTTGAGGAAGATGCCGGCAAGGATCAAGACTCCGATCGTCCCAAGGGTGAGCCATGCGCGCTGCGAAAGCCCGCGGCGCCGCGTGTAGATGAGTACGACCTGCAACCAGAGAACGGGCAGCGCGATGGTGGCCACGTATTGGAGATCGGCCCAGATGATCTTCGCCCGTAAGCCGGACGCCATCAACTCGAACATGTAGCCCACCGACCAGGAGAGCAAGGTAAGCATGGTGGCCGCGAACCACGGCGCCACCGGTTCGAGGCGATTTCGCCAGGCGACAGCGAGCATGCCCAGGCAAAAGGCCGCTGAGACCGCCAGCGGCAAGACGAAGGGGGTGTAATGGAGCTGCGTCAACGGAGCCCGTCCTTCCACGCCAGTCCGCGCTGGCCTAGGTGACTTGCGTCAGTCCGACAATCCCGGCCGCAGTCGGCCGGCTCGCTGCCGGCGTGCTTCGCGGATCTCAGCTTCAAGCGTGGAATCGCTCCGGGTCTCGTTCGTGCAGGTTGCATAGTGCGTCTGACTGGCAAGCTTCTATCGGTTGGCGAGTTTCCCTGCTTGAGCGTTGCGGCGGCCGACGCGACCTGCGAGGCAGGGTCCGTCTGACAGAGGGGGATATCGAGGCGGAGGGGAGGGGATTCGAACCCCTGAGACCTTGCGGCCTGCCGGTTTTCAAGACCGGTGCGATCAACCGAACTCTGCCACCCCTCCACGGGCGCGGCATCCGGGCCGAAGAGGCTCTCGGGTGCCGGCGCTGCGGCGCCGATGCCGGCCGGGCGCCCGGACACTGGATCCGCGGCGCCTCTCGGGCCGCGTTTTGCCGCCCGGAGTATAGCCTCTAGAAGCTGTTGCCGGAATCGACGCCGGTCCGCACGGCGGTAAAGACCACGAGGACGAAGAAGAGGATCATCAGCACCCACAGGGCCACGCCGATGCCGAACGTTATCCAGCACCACGTCTTGGCCTTGCGTGAGGAGTCCTGCGCGCCGTGGACATCGCCGAGCGAGAGCCGGTTGCCCACCTGGGACGCGTATACCACGGCCACGATGCCGGTGGGCCAGAAGCACAAGATGAGAGTGACGATGGCCCAGGCCATGTAGCTGGGGATGTTCGCCGGCACGTGTCCGTAACCGGGCTGATAGGGAGCCTGGTAGGGCGGATGGTAGTAGCCCTGCTGGTACGGCGGTGCCGGCTGGTACGGCGGTGCGGGCCGGCCGGGCTGATACTGTGGCTGATAGGGAGGCGGAGTGTCCGCCGGCCGCGGGTCGCTCGGAGGCGGCGTCTGCGAGGCCTGCGGCGAGTCCGCCTGGCTTGGCTGCGGCTGGTCGGCCGGCACGGCCGCGTCCGCCGGCTGCCCGGCCTCCCCCGTGGGCTGTCCCCACTCCTGTTTGTAGCTGCGTAGGTCCGCCCCGCAGCTCCTGCAGAAGGCCGCGTCCTCAGGGTTGGTGTTGCCGCACTGCGGGCAGTACATCCGCGCCTCTCTTCCCGTGCTTGGTCAACCAGTGCTAGGTTTATCACACAATGCGGCGGGGAGGTGGACGTGGCCGGTTCCGACATGAACGAGCGCATCGAGCGGCTGGTGGCCGGCGATGGGCTCATCAAGCTGTTCGGCATCGAGGTGGAGGAGGCGTCCCAGAGTGTCGCCCGGGTGTCGGCGGTGGTCAAGGAGGAGTTCCTCCAAGTGCACGGGCTGGCTCACGGCGCGTTCGTGTTTGCGCTGATCGACGTGGCCTTCGCGCTGAACGTCAACGCGAAGATGGACGCCGTGGCGGTGCAGTGGAGCATCAGCCAGTTCCGTTCGGGGCAACTGGGGGAGAGGCTCACGGCCGAGTGCCGTCTCCTGCACGGCGGGAGGCGGCTGATGGTGGTCGACCTGGTGGTCACGGGCGCCGAGGGGCGGGTGATCGCGAGGGGGCAGGCGACCGCGGTTCCCGTGAGCGAGGCGCCGCCGCAGGCGCGCTGCTAGCAGCCTCCTAGCTGCCGTTGGCCGGGCCGCCGGGCAGCACGCCCGGGGCCTGCCTGATCATGCGGAGTTTCTCAGAGGCCAGGCGGGGCGACAGACCTACCGCGTAGATCTCCGGGTTGCGAAGGCGCCGGATCTCTTCGGGCAGTGACGCCACCTGTTCCCTGGCGCGGGTCCGGACGTCCACGAGCGAGGGCGCTGCCGCCACCCGCTCTCCGTCGACCATCACCGGCACCAGTAGGTCCTCGCAGCGCGCGGCATCCCAGACGGCGCGCAGGTACGAGAGGTCCTGCCGTTCGGCGAAGGGCACCGGCGTAGCCGGCTGGCCGGGACCGATGGTGTCGGCCGGCTCGCTGTCCAGGCGGATGAGGTCGGCCAGGGGCCGGCCGGATTCGTCGTAGTAGCGGACCAGGCGCTTACGGCCGGGGTCGGTCATCTTGGTGGGATTGGAAGACAGCTTGATGCGCGGCTCCCAAGGCCCGCCGTTCTCCTGCACCGCCACGAGCTTGTACACGCCGCTCAGCGACGGATGCGCGGACGCCGTGATGAGATGGGTCCCCACGCCCCAGGAGTTGATGCGGGCGCCCTGGCGCTTGAGGTCGGCGATGAGGTCCTCGTCCAACTCGTTGGAAGCCACGATGAGCGGGTCGGCGAAGCCTGCCTCGGTGAACATGCTATAGGCCGCCTTGCTAAGCCGCGCAAGGTCGCCGGAGTCCAGTCGCACCGCGGCGCGCGCCTCGTGGCCGGCGGCGCGCAGCTCCTTGAACAGTGTCACCGCGTTGGGCAGCCCGGATTTCAGTGTATCGTACGTGTCCACCAGCAGGACCGGGTTGGGGTAACACTCGGCGTAGGCCCGGAAGGCATCCAGTTCGTTCGCGAAACTCATCACCCAGGAGTGCGCATGCGTGCCCCGCTGGGGGATGCCGAACAGTTTGCCGGCGAGCACGTTTGAGGTGCTGTCGGCCCCGCCGATGTAGGCGGCCCGGCTGCCGGACAGGCCCCCGTCCGGTCCCTGGGCCCGGCGAAGTCCGAACTCGGTGAGCTCGTCGTTGCCGCAGGCCAGGCGGATGCGCGCGGCCTTGGTGGCGATGAGGGTCTGGAAGTTCAGGGTGTTGAGCACCACGGTCTCGAGGAGTTGCGCCTCGATGAGCGGTCCTTCCACCTGCAGCACCGGCTCGTGCGGGAACACCACGGTACCTTCGGGCACGGCCTGGATGCTGCATCGAGGATGGAACGACTCCAGGTATCCAAGGAAGTCGTCGTTGAAGGACCCTAGCCCCGCCAGGTAGTCGAGATCCTGGCGGGTGAAGCGCAGGTTCCCGATCTGGTCGAGCAGCTGTTCCAGCCCCGCGGTGACGGCGAACCCGTTGTCGGGCGGCAGGTCGCGGAACGTGTAGTCGAAGCAGGCTCGGAGGTCGCGGCGGCCCGTCTTGTAGTAGCCGCCCATCATCGTCAACTGGTAGAAGTCGGTGAGCAACGCCAGGTCTTCGCGGCGCGCCCAGCGCTGGGAGACGTCGGCGTCCGCCCCCGCGCCGAAGGGTGGCAAGGCGTCAGTGGTCATGGCTCTCGATCCGGTCGGAGTGGATGCGGATGATGCCGGCCGCGTCCATGGCGGCTAAGGCGGCTGCTGTGGCATCAGCGGAAACGCCGCGCACGGCGTCCTCGATCACGAACACGGTGAACCCGGCCTCACGGGCATCGAGGGCCGTGGTCCGTACGCAGTAGTCGGTGGTGAGGCCGGCGACGAACACCCGCTCCACCTTGCGCAGGCGCAGGAACTGGGTCAGGTCCAGGCGCTTCACCTGGAAGCCGCTGTACTCCTCCCAGTGGCGATCGTCACCCTTGCCGATGAGCAGAGCCCCGCTGGGGATCTCCAGTCCGTCGCACCAGCCGGCGCCCGGAGTGCCCTGCACGGCGTGCGGAGGCCAGGAGCTGTCTCGAAACTCGGGACGCTCGGAGAAGCTGATGTGATCGTGCGGATGCCAGTCGCGCGTGTAGACCCAGCGGCTGAACTTGGGCGCGAGCGCGTTGATGATGGGGACCACCTCGTCACCGCCGGCCACGCCGAGGGCGCCGCCCGGGCAGAAATCCCGCTGCACGTCGACGACCATGAGCACGTCCTGGGCCCCGGTCGTCACGACGGCGCCGGCTCCGGGGGTGGCCGCGTTCATCCCCCCAGCACCTCTGTGCCGGCGGGCAGGTAGGGCTTCAGTACCGCCGGCACGGCGATCGTGCCGTCCTCTGTCTGGTAGTTCTCCATGATGGCGATCATGGTGCGGCCCAATGCCACCACGGTGCCGTTGAGCGTGTGGAGCAGGTAGGGACCGCCCTTATCGCCCTTAGCCCGCACCTTGAGGCGCCGTGCCTGGTAGTCGGTGCAGTTGGAGCAGGAGGTCACCTCACGGTAGCGCTCCTGGGTGGGCAGCCAGGCCTCGAGGTCGTACTTCTTGGCGGCCGGAGCGCCCAGGTCGCCGGCGGCGATGTTGACTGTATGGTAGGGAAGGCCCAGATCCTGCAGGACCTCCTCCTCCACGGAGCGCATGAAGTCATGCTCATCCGGCGACTTGTCCGGCGCGCAGAAGCTGAACATCTCCACCTTGTCGAACTGGTGCACCCGGAAGATGCCCCGGGTGTCCTTGCCGGCCGCGCCCGCCTCGCGGCGGAAGCAGCTGGAGTAACCCACGTAGCGCACCGGCAGATCGGATTCGTCCAGGATCTCGTCCATATGCAACGCCGCCAGCGGCACCTCCGAAGTGCCCACCAGGTTCAGGTCGTCGGCCTCCACCCGGTACACCTGCTGCATGTCGGTGGGGAAGAAGCCCGTGCCGTACATGGCCTCGTCGCGTACGAGCACCGGCACGATCACGGGCCGGAAGCCCTTGCCCGCCAGCTTCTGCAGGGCGAACTGGATGAGAGCGAACTGCAGGAACACGAGATCGCCCTTCAGGTAGGCGAACCGGCTGCCCGACGTGCGGGCGCCGCGCTCCATGTCGATCATGTCGAAAGCGCCGGCCAGGTCCAGATGGTCCTTGGGCGGGAAGGCGAACTTCCGGGGCTCGCCCCAGCTGTGCATCACCACGGAGTCTTCCTCGCCGCCGGCCGGAGCCGAATCTTCGGGCAGGTTGGGGACCTGGAGGAGTTCCTCTCCCAGCGCGGCCTCGATCTCCTTCAGCCGGGCTTCGAGCGTCTTGATCTCGTCGCCCACCGCGCGCATCGCTGCGATCCTGGCGGAGGCGTCTTCCTTGTTGCGCTTGGCCACAGCGATGTCCTCGCTCACGGCGTTCCGCAACCCGCGCTTCTCCTCTACCTGCACGAGCACCTCGCGGCGCTGTACGTCCAGTTCCAGCAGCGTATCGAGAGCGGCTACGGCGTGCGGGCCACGGCGGCTCAGGGCGGCACGGACCATGTCCGGCTCGTTCCGGATCAGCTTGATGTCGAGCACCGGCTCTCCCCTCAGGATATGAGTTACTGCCGCGGCATCACTGCGGCCGCGTGGCTAGCGCGACGTGTAGGCCGGCGGTCTACCTACAGGATAGCTGCCCAGCACAGTCAGGCGGGGCAGTTTGCAGCTCAGGCATCGCAGAGCGTCGGCCACGGGGCCGTCGTCCACCTTGCCTTCCATGTCCACGAGGAAGAGGTAGTCGCCCAGGCGCCGCTTCGAAGGCCGCGATTCGATCTTGGTGAGGTTTATCCGCCGGAAGGCGAACTCCTGCAGGATGAGGAGCAGGGCACCGGGCTGGTCCTTGACGATCTCGCAGACCACCGAGGTCTTGTAGGGCTCGAACCAGTCCTGCCGTTCCCGCTGACGGGCCAGGAAGACGAAGCGGGTCTCGTTGTCCTTGTGGTCCTCGATGTCGGGGGCCAGGACCGCGCAGCCGTAGGTCGCGCCGGCCAGGTGGTTGCCGATGGCCGTCCACGGCTGGTCGCTCTTGGCCACCCGCTCCACGGCGTTGGCGGTGGAGTTGGCCGCCTCGATCTCCACGCCCGGCAGGTTGGCGCGCAGCCAGATGCGGCACTGTGCGTTCGCGTGAGGGTGGGAGACGACCTTGGTCACTTTGCCCAGAGTGATCCCCGGCCGGGCCAGCAACTGATGGCGTATGGGTATGCGCACCTCGCGGACGATCTGCAGGTTGTCTATCTCGTGGGTGAGGATGTCCACCGTCGCCGACACCGACCCCTCGATGGAGTTCTCGATGGGGACGATGGAAACGTCCACTTCACCCGAGGACACGGCTTCGATGGTGTCCTGCATGGAGGCGAAGGGAAGGAAGCGCCGCGTACGGCCGTCCTCCCGTTGCTCGGGTATGGTGTCCCGCAGAGCGACCTCAGTGAAGGTGCCCAGCGGTCCCAGGAAGCCGATGGTGGTAGCCGCAACGGGAAGGGGCTCGCTCAGCGCCGAGATGGACCAGGATTCGAGCCTTCCGGCTCCCGCCTCACATGTCATGGTCGTCACCGTCCCCGTCGTCCCTCGAGCCGTGCTGTTCGCCATTTGAACCGGGCGGCGGCGACTTGCGCCTACGCACGTACTGTGCGGCCAAGCTCTCGGATTCGGGAGACGGGGTCTCGGGGTCATCCCAGCCGGTTGCCGACGGGGTGACGATGTCTACGACCGGGGGCAGGCCGTCGCGCCTGCGCCGCCGGTTCTCGCGGTCCACTTCGCGCTGGTTGGAGGGCCGCCGGCCCGGCAGTCCGTTCGAGAGCGCGTCCGCGGTGTCGGCGTCGATCTCGGGGATCTTGATGGAACCCACATCTACCCTGCCTACACGCGGCTTGATGGTGAACGGCCCGGCGCCGCGGGCCTGGTCGACCGCCTCGGTCTCCTCGGGCGCCAGCGGGATGTCCGGCTGCCCGTCTTTCAGCAGCTTTACGTACATGCGCGCGAAATCGCGGCTTACCACGGTGGTGATGACCACGCCGTTGCCCTGGCTGTTGAGGAACGCCACCGCCGCGCTCTGGCGGCCGCCCAGGTCCTGATACGCGTCGAAGCGCACCACGCCGATGCGGGCCAGCGTGCCGTCGATGCGGACGTCGTGGTCGCGGGCCACCAGGGCCAGATCCTCGAGGGCCACCCGCATGTTGGCCAGCTTGTCGTCCATGGACGACACGTGCTCCACGATGTCGACAGCGCCTCGCGAACCCATGACGACGTGCTGGTCCCGGCGGTAGCGCTGCAGCTGCCGGAACACCAGGTACAGGCCCACCCCGGCGGCTATGGCCACGGCGAGTGCCAGTACTGCGAGGACTTCGAATCCCTGTACGAGACTCAAGGCATACCCCTAAAGTTTGAAGATGACTGTGGCATCGAGCGAGTTGTTGTCGGTGACCTTTTCGCCGGCGACGGGCCCGGTCTTCACCGTCAGGTCGGCTTCCTCACCATACTGCGTGGGATTGAGTCCCTGCACCGTGGCCGTGACTTGCTTGCCCGGCTTGATCTCGGGGATGGTGACCGTGACCGACTGGGGTTTGCCCCCGGCGTCTGTGCCGAGGGTCACCACCACAGGCACGTTCTTCTCGGACATGTTCCCCTGGTTCGTGACCGATACGAGGAAGGCGAGCTGGTCACTGGCGGTGAGGTTGTAGGTCTGGCCGTTCTTGATCTGTTGGTTGTCGGGCTGGGCCATCACTTTCGTGACGGCTACGCCGTGGACCGCCTGCAGGTTACCCGTGCTCTTGAGCTGGGCGATGATCTGCTGGACCTGAGAAGCTGAGGCGAGATCGGGGTCTTGCAGGAACTTCGACGCCGGGACGGTGACGGCGATGTTCTTCTCCTTGACGATGTCGGTGGCCCCTTTCACGAACACCGTCTTGTAGAGAAAGTCGGAGTTGGTGAGATAGCCGAGCGAATCGGAGATCTGCTGGGCCACGACATCGCTGTCCTGCGTGTCGAGGGCGTTGATGAGCTCGGGCTCCAAGCTCTCCAGCCCCTCGCGGCGGAACGTCATGACCAGCACGAAGAACTGATTGACGTTCTGCTGGACGAGCGCACTGGGGGCCTGCAATGCTTTGGCCCTGGCCTCCAGCTGTTTGGAGGCGGCGACGTAATCGTCGAGGCTGGCCTGGATGGTCTTGCGGTTGGTGTCACCCGGGTTGGTGAGAAGCGCGCTGAGCTTGGTCCCGACGGCATCCGACTGCTTGAGGATGTCGGTGACCGAGCCCATGTATCGCTGGTAGGCGACCGCTTCATCGTTCCCACGGGAAGCGGTGACCGCAACAACGATCACGACCACGATGACGACCACGGCCACGAACACGACGATCAAACGGAGTAACGGGGCGGGCAGTAGTTTCTTCTGCCGGGGCTTCCGTTGTCTCTGTTTTCCCTGGGTGATGTTCCGGGCGGCGTCGCTGTTGTTCATGTCAGCCATATACAGGCGCCAAAGATCCAAAAAGATGATGGTGGGCGAGGGGGGACTTGAACCCCCATGAGCGTAAGCTCACTAGACCCTGAACCTAGCGCGTCTGCCAATTCCGCCACTCGCCCGGAGCGGGCTCAGTATAACACGGGCCTCATGACGCCTTACAAGCAACCAGGTAGGCGAGGGCGCGTGTCTCTCTGTTCCGGCTGCGCGCCGCAGTAACGGCGCGACTCCTCCCTCAGAGACACGCGCGCCCTCGCTCACCTCACTGTCAGCACGGCACCGTAAGGGCTTTCTTAAAAGCGCGGTTAGCTGCCGCCCAGTCTTCTTCGGGACCGCTCGCCGTGAGTCCGCTCGGCGCTTCTGCGCCATCGCCCCCTCAATGGCTTTTCTTGCTGCCTCGGCCGGTTGCTAAGGCACGATTCTGGTCGGTCGGCCGCCTCCGGGCCGCTGGCTGCCGGGGAGGGAATCGGCGAGGTGGGCGATATACTGACCTTATGGCGGATTCCACCCTCCTCTACGATCGGTACCGGATCGTCCGCAAGCTCGGCAGCGGTGCGTTCGCCACCGTCTACCTCGCCGACGATGTGCAGATGGGGAGGCCGGTGGCCATCAAGATCGTCAGCCGGACCGCCGACACCGAGGGGCGGGTCCTCCGCGAAGCGCAAGCCGCCGCCAAGCTCAGCCAGCACAACATCCTCGCCGTTTACGAGATCCGCGAGGAGCCCGACGAGACCCTTCTCGTCACCGAGTACATCCAGGGCCAGACCCTGCGCGACTATTTCCGGGAAGGCACCCTCACCGACCGCGACATCTGCGAGATCGGCATCCAGATGTGCAAGGCGCTCGAACACGCCCACAAGCGCGGCGTGGTCCATCGCGACATCAAGCCCGAGAACATCATGCTGGTGGAGGGGGACTCCATCGACGTGCGGCTCATGGATTTCGGGGTGGCGTTGCTGGAGGACCGGGCCTCCATAACCATGGACGGCGATCTGGTGGGGACGCTCGCCTACATGTCGCCGGAGCAGGGCGAGGGCAAGCCGGTGGATTCGCGCAGCGACGTCTACTCCTTGGCCCTCACACTGTATGAGGGCTTCACGGGCAAGAGCCCGTTCCGGGGCAAGAAGCTGCAGGAACTGCTGCGTGACGTCTCCCGGCCGGACATCCCGCCGCTCGCCTTCGGGCGCTCGGACCTGCCGCCTTCTCTCAGCGACGCACTCGAGCGGGCCATGGCCTTCGACCGGTATGCCCGCCCGGACGCAGCCACGCTCGGCCGGCATCTGGCGCAGGTGGCGAAGATCATGCCGGAGTCCTCTCCCTACGAGACCATCGCCACCCGGGTACGCCGCCACTTCACCGGCCCCCGGGCCGACCGCGACCGTCTCGCCTACCTGGGCAGCCATTTCGCCTCGGCGGCGTTCTCCACCGGCGCGCTCCTGTACCTACTCCCCCGGATGCCCTTCTATCCGCAGGGGGGCATCCTGGCGCTCGTGGCCGTCCCAGCGTTCCTTGCGCTGATATGGCCGTTCGCCGGTGCGGTGCTCACCCTTGCCGTGTTGGCCCCGCCCGTGTTCGCCTACGGCGCGGGGTGGGGGGTGATCTACGTGATACCGGCCGTGATCGTGATGGCCCTTCTGCGCTGGAAGCGGCGCGAATGGGCGGCCCTTCTGCCGGGAGTGATCCCGCTGGCCGCGACGGCCTGGTTGGGATTGGCCCTACTGCCGCTGGCCGGGGTGCTGCTGCGCCGCTGGGGCGCGCTCGTGGGGTTCTTCAGTGGGCTGCTTCTGGCCGTCACCGCGGGGCTCGCCGGCTACAGCCTGCTGCCTTACGCCTTCACCTCGGGCCCCGGTCCGTTGATACACGACGCGCAGCATGCCTCGTCGCCCTGGACGGCGCTCAACGGCATCGCCCGTTTTCTCGATGCCCGGCCGGAGATGAGTCTCCAGATCTTGCTGTTCGCGTTCTTCTCGCTGCCGTTGTACCTGTTCCTGGGCGATTCCCGGGTGCGGCGCATGTGGGGCGTCTGCATCTACCTGGTGCTGCTCCTTGCCGCCTTCGTGCTTCTGCCTATCTTGGCCCTCGGTGTACCGGTCGACTTGAGCCGGTTCCTTATCGCCTATGTGCCTTGCGCTATAATCGCTGTCCTGTCTGCCCTTTTCGCCCCGGCTACGCGTGCGGGGTCCCTCTAGGAGGAATTCTTGATGAGGTTCATCCGAAAGGCCGGGGCGCCTGCTGAAAAGAGCCCCAAGAGGCTCTATGTAGAGCCGGCCGAACTAGCGCGCAAACTGTTCAAGGAGATGGACGACCACGTCGTCGAAAAGGGCGACCGCCTGGTGGCGCGTAGCCGCTACATAATCTACGTGTGCCCTGAGGATTACGAGAACCTGCTGCCGCGATCGGCGCAGATCATCGCCGACCTCAAGGCCAAGCTTGCCAAGCACGTGGACAGCATGGAGTATTTCGTGCCGGGCGAACTCACGGTGGAACTGGTGCTCGACGAGGAGCTCGAGCTGGGCTATTTCGGCATCCTTGCCCAGAAGGGCGGCGGCTCCGGTCAAAGGCCGAAAGAGCCCGACATGGCTCCGCAATCCGCGCCCGAGGCGCCCCCGATGACCCCTCAGCAGGTGGTGCCCATGGCGCCCGCTGCTCCTTTCTGGGACTCCGAGCCTGTGGCTCAGGCTGCTCCGCCCACGCCTCCAGCGACCGACCTTCCCGGTGGGCCTTTGACCGCACGGGCGGCCGCCGCCGCCGAGGCGGCTGCTGCGGCCGCGGCAAAGTCTGCGGCAGCTCAGGCGGCCTCCCCACAGCCCCCGCGGAACGTGCAGTCCCCCACCGAGGTCATTCCCACCGTGCAGGCGGACGAGATGGGCCTGGAGGGTCGGGTCATCATCATCACGTCCGGCGACCAGGTGATGCAGTTCCGGCAGAGCCGGGTGATCATCGGGCGGGGCAAGGAAGCCGACCTTCGGGTCAACGACCCCAATGTGTCCCGCAAGCACGCGGCCGTGTACTGGAACAACGGGCGGCTCATGGTCGACGACCTCGGCTCTACCAACGGCACTATGGTGAACGGCTACCCGGTCACCAGGACCATGCTGCGGCCCACGGACGTCGTGGCCATCGGTGAGAGCCGACTGACGGTCGAGGGCAAGTAGGCTCATGCTTCGACACGCGGGGGGCGACGGGAGCAGATGCTGCAGATAGTCCTGCTGGCGGGGAAGTTCGTCTTCCTCATCATCCTGTACTTGTTCCTGTACAGGGTCATCCGGTCGACCACCAGAGAATTGCGCACGGCAGCCCCTGGGCCCGCCCGGGCGTCCTATCCGCAGGCGTCTTTCGCGGCCCCGGGCTACCCGGCCGCCGCAGGAACCGCAACGCTGGAACCTCCCGCGGGCCCGCGTACCGCCCCTCCGGCCGGCGTGGCGTGGAGCCTGGTGGTGGAGAAGAGCCCGGTCCTGCGGCCCGGCGAGACCTTCACGTTCATCCCCGGCGTGCCCGCCCTCGCGGGCCGCTCGTCCGACATGGACATCCACCTCGATGACACCTTCGTGTCGTCGAAGCACGTCCTCTTTGAGGTGGGGGCCTCGGGGCTCATGGTCGAGGACCTCTTGAGCACCAATGGAACCCAAGTGAACGGTTCGGACATCTCTCAGCCGACTGTTCTGTCCACAGGTGATCGAGTCGAAGTGGGTGACACCATATTCAGAGTCGAGGTGCGGTAGTGCGGCTGTCTGCCGGGTTTGCGACCAACCGCGGGCTGGTGAGGCAGACCAACGAGGATACCTATCTCGTCCGCAAGGGCCTGTACGTCGTCTGTGACGGCATGGGTGGCGCCCGGGCGGGGGAGGTGGCCTCGCAGATGGCGTGCGAGCGCATGGTCAACGTCGATCCGGCGCAGGCCGGCAAGGAAGAGGTCCGCGCAGCCATCGTGGATGCGAACGAGCGCATCGCGGCCCGGAGCATGGCCGAACCCCGGCTGTTGGGGATGGGCACCACGCTCACCCTGGCCCTCATCCGGGACGCGACCCTGGTCCTCGGCCATGTCGGTGATTCCCGGGCCTACTTGTTGCGCGAGGGCGTGCTCCGCCAACTCACCGACGATCACTCCTGGGTGGGCGAGATGGTGCGCCGCGGAGAGATAACGGCGGCCGAAGCGGCGGTGCACCCGCATCGCAGCGTCATCACAAAGGCCCTTGGTACCGAGGGCGCGGCCGAGCCCGATCTCCTGGAAGTCGCACTGGAGCCGGGCGACAGGGTCCTGCTCTGCAGTGACGGTCTGAGCGGCATGGTGTCCGACCAGGGCATCGAAGAGGTGCTCCGTCAGGCGGAAGGGCCGCAGGCCGCGGCCGACGGCCTCGTTGCGGCGGCGCTCAAGGGCGGCGGAGAGGACAACGTCACCGTGGTGGTCGTCGATCTGGTCGCAGACGAGGGG
>Ga0182021_10000627_pt1 | contig 38619 bp, 42 predicted proteins | sample 612E3MmetaG_FD_120493 | JGI IMG/M metagenome (GOLD analysis project Ga0182021, IMG submission 120493) | Permafrost microbial communities from Stordalen Mire, Sweden - 612E3M metaG (Illumina Assembly) | ecosystem: Environmental > Terrestrial > Soil > Wetlands > Permafrost | place: Sweden...
GATTTTGATCTCGTTTTACGCACTCACTAAGCATTCATCAATGCAGAGGGTGATAAAAGACCAGAGAAGGAAGAAAAAATAATTACCTAATGCGTTTGAAAAGTGTTAATAAGCTCACATTCTACATGTGCTCATGCAACCCTGATCTGGTCCATTTAGTGTGTGTGGGGGAAATAGCCTTATCCTCACTACGCGCTGCGTATCATCCATAGCTACCGCCAATAGGGGAAAATTACATCAATGAACCTGGGGGCTGTCAAGGGCTTCCTCGATATTGGTATGGTCCCCGTCCTAGGTGGCGACATCGTTCAGGACGCTGAGATGGGGTTCAGCGTCGGCAGCGGCGATCAGGTCGCAGCCATCCTCGCCGAGGAACTCGGTGTGACCGACCTAGTCTTCGCCACCGACGTCGACGGCGTCTACGACTCCGATCCGAAGAAGAATCCCGGCGAACGCTTAATTCCCGAGGTTAACTTGAGTCGTGGCGTCGCTTTTGCAAGTAGCACCAACGGCGACGCGAGCGGCGCCATGAAAGGGAAAATCGGTGCACTTACAGACCTCACCCCCGAGATAGAGGCAGGTCTTAACGTTGCGATAATATCAATGATGGAGCCAGGACGCCTGAGCAGGCTTCTTCATAGAAAGCATGTTACTTCGACGAGAATAAAAGTGTAAAAAGGGAAGCCCCTAAGGACTTACTTTTTATTTGTATCTTGAATGTGATGATTGCGAAGTTGTCATACACGCGCGTCGGAGACTCCGTTGACATACTCTACATTCTTGGGGACTTTGATGTGGTGTATGTTGATAATGCGCGCGCACAATCCTTCCACGGGCCAGATCACCTATTCGGCCTGGTGGGAGATGTATCCCAAGTTCTCACACAGGATCAGTGCCTTGAGCGTCAACCCTGGAGATAACATTCAGGCTTCCGTGCAGTTCATACCGTATGGCAGCTCCGCCAAGGTTACCGACAGGGGGAACTTCGTCCTTTCGCTGACCGATACCACTACCGGTAAGTCCTTCACAACGATTCAAGGCCCCTCCAGCCCGGCTTCTATCAGAGGAGCTCGGCTGAGTGGATCGTGGAGAGGGCTGCGTTTTTCGACACCAGGACGAAGCAGGCCTACTTCGCCGAGCTTCCTGAGTTCGAAACGCCTGTGACCTTTACCAACTGCCAGTCCATAGTTACCGCTCCGAGCGGCATACCGATCAACTACGACAGAATGTTTATCAGGGCCCCCTACCCGCTGGGTTACGACTACGGCGACGCCTATGGGACTTCCTTAACAAGATACATGATAGCTAAAACCGCACTAAGGACCGGCGACTTGATCACGAGTGGCTCGTTCACCGTTAGCTGGGTTGAATACGGAACCCAGGTAACGGCCACTTGGACTGGCACTCCCGAGGGATAACCGACAACTACCTCTCTTCAATTACTCGCCCTTGTTTTCTATCGAAAGTCACAAGCGCACGCGCGCTTACCAACTTCATTTAAGCAACGTGGTATAGGTTCAGTCTATTGGAGGCTGAGGCATCCACTTGGTCGACGTATTACTGGTCTTCGAGGTACACCAACCCTACAGGCTGAGGAGGGACTACTTCTGGGGCAACAGAGCCTTCAAGAAACTAGAAAAGGGCGAGCTCCTCGACAGCTACTTTGATCTAGCCACTGACAGCGACATCTTCAGACGCGCCGCAAGCAAGTGCTACCTCCCCTCGAACGAGATAATCCTGAATAAGATCGACGAGCACAAGCACGAGGCAAGGGACTTTAGAGTCGCCTACAGCATTTCAGGCGTTTTCCTCGAGCAGTGCGAGAGATACAACAAGGACGTACTTGAGAGCTTCAAACAACTCGCCGAAACGGGCAGGGTCGAGTTCCTGGGCCAGACTTACTACCATTCACTCTCAAGCCTCTACCCCAGCCCATCCGAGTTCACGGACCAGGTGAAGACACACAGAGCAACCATAGAGGATCTACTGGGCTATACACCCAGGGTCTTCGAAAATACTGAACTAATCTACAACAATCCAATCGCCAAACTGGTTGAGGCCCTGGGCTACGACGGGATATTCACAGAAGGCGCCGAGCGTATCATAGGCCAGGAGTCACCCAACCAGCTCTATAAGGCCAAGGACTGTGAGAACCTCAGAGTAATACTTAGGAACTATAAACTCACAGACGACGTAGGCTTCAGATTCAGCAACAAGAGCTGGAGTGAGTACCCCCTCACCGCAGAGAAATACGCCGACTGGCTGTCACAGGCACAAGGTCAGTACGTGTGCATCTTCCTCGACTATGAGACATTCGGGGAACACATGTGGCCGGACACCGGCATTCACGAATTCCTCAAAAAACTACCCGGGGAGATTCTACGGAGAAACCTAACCATCTCAACACCCTCGAAGGTAATCGCCAGCCACAAGCCGAAGCACACGCTCGACGTCCCACACCATGAGACCGTGTCCTGGGCAGACATCGAGCGCTCAACCCACAGCTGGATCGGCAACGACATGCAGTGGGCCTTCTACCAGAAGGTTAGGGACGCAGAAGACCTCGTCAAGGAGCTGGGAGACCAGGAGTACACTAAGATCTGGAGATACCTCCAGATCAGCGACCACCTATACTACATGTTCACAGCAGGAGGCGGACCCGGAGTCGTTCACTCCTACTTCAGTCCATACGAGAAACCTATCGACGCATTCCTCTCCGCCCAAGCAGCCCTCATGGACTACATTCAGAGGCTACGCTCCGAAACATACGCGGCGAATGAGCCATTTATGTTCAGAACCAAGGAAGACGAAGAGGGATCAACTGGGATAACAGCACTTAGCATGAAGGGCTTCCTCCACTCCCTGGGCGCAGTCCCAACCCGCAGCCTCCAGTTCCATAGAAGCAGAGGAGACTTCGAAGCCTGGATCAAACACAGCCTACGAGACGAGACACTGGCCGAGGAGATTAGTAAGGTTAATGCCTCCAATCTGAGAGGTGAGGCCCTCAGGCTTCAGCTCATGAAGACTCTATGCAGTTACATGTCGACGCTTAGGAAAAACCGGGAGAAGACGATCAAACCATGAGCCTTAAGGCAATCACATTCGAAGCCGATACCTTAGATGACTACTCGAAGGCGAGAAGCAAGGAGTGGCTCGTTACAAACCAACTTGGAGGCTACGCCTCCTCCACTATCACAGGGGCAAACACGAGGGGATACCACGGGCTACTGGTGGCAAGCCTCGGCCCATCCATGCGGCGAACACTCCTACTCTCAAAGCTCGAGGAGAGCGTCACCATAAACGATGTATACTACCAATTGTCAGTCAACAAGTACCCCAGGGTGATCCACCCCGAAGGGCACAGATACCTCAAAGAGTTCCGATTAGACCCCAACCCGCACTTCATCTACGAAGTAGGCGGAGTCACTGTGACCAAGACGGTTTACATGCCTTCCAAGTACAACTGCACCATAACCACCTATGAGGCCGATACACCCCGAAGCATCCAGTTCCTCGTTAAGCCACTTGTGACAAATAGGGGATTCCACTCCCGCCTGAGGGAGGACTCCGGGGTGGCATTCACACAGCATCCGGGGGCGAAGGGCCTAAGCCTGGAATCGAATAAAAGCCCCACAAAACTGTTCATGCTGAGCAATTTTGGGGTCTACGAGCCCTCAGAGACATGGTACAAGAACTTGGTCTACGACGAGGAGACCGAACGAGGCCTAGATGACAGAGAGGACCTGTTCAGTCCCGGCTACTTCAAAGCCAATTTGGAGAGGGGAAAGAAATATCGCATTGTCGCGTCCGCAGATGCTCCAACACCCGAATTCGAGGCACCCCCATCGATCCAGAACACAGACAACTTCAGCCTCCACGACTGGCTAACCCACGCCGCAGGCCAGTTCATCGTCAACCTTCCGGATGGAGGTTGCACAATCATAGCTGGCTATCACTGGTTCGGCGAGTGGGGGCGAGATGCAGCCATCTCACTCCCGGGTCTGCTCCTCACATCCAAGAGATATGAGGAGGCTAAGAAGGTACTGAGGCGATTCCTGTCACAGACGCAGGACGGCCTCACCCCGAACCTCATAACCGAGGAAGGTGAGCAAACCTACACCTCGATCGACGCCTCCCTGTGGATGATCTACGCAGCCTACAAGTACTACACGTACACGGGTGACCAACAATTCTTGAAGGAGATATACCCCAAGCTCAGTAACATCATCACCTGCTATCAACGCGGAAACGCCTGCGTCAAAACATCCGACGACGGGCTGCTCGAGTCCACCCAACGCGAGAGCTCATTCACATGGATGGACGCTAGGGTCGACGGCGCGCCAGTTACCCCACGCGTGGGCAAATGCGTCGAAGTCAACGCCCTCTACTACAACGCACTCCGGAGCCTAGAGGTATTCGCCCGCAGCCTCGGCCACCCAAGCGAGCTCTATGCTGCCTTAGCCTCAGATGTGAAGAAAACATTCGACTACACATTCTGGTATACACGAGGAGGCTACCTCTACGACTGCGTCGGCGAAGACGGTCCCGACGCATCCATCAGGCCCAACCAGATCCTCTCCCTCAGCCTACCCTTCACCGTGCTAGAAAGGGCAAAAGGAGGAAGCCTCCTCGAAGTGGTCGAACACAACCTCCTCACACCATACGGGCTGAGAACCCTCTCGCCAAGCGACCCAAGGTACCGCGGGACATGCACTGGCACACCGAGTAGCCGTGACTCATCGTACCACAACGGAACCGTCTGGCCCTGGCTGACTGGATCCTACATCACTGCACGCACACGCCTCGGCCTCAGCCTGGACACGTACCTAGTAGGCCACATCCTGAATCATTTTAAGCAGCATCTATACGATGCAGGACTTGGAAGTGTCTCGGAGATCTTCGATGGCGACCCCCCACACAGGCCCCGAGGCTGTATAGCCCAGGCCTGGAGCGTAGGGGAACTGCTGAGGATCTACGCCGAGGACCTCAAGGAATCAAAGTTGAAAACCCTATGACCCACGTAAAATTCGAGAAGCAGATCCAGGCGACCCGGATACTCAGCCCAATCACAGGCTTCACGCCTCAAATCCAAGTAGTTGAGCGTAGAAAGGACCCTCTAATAAACAGATGGTGCAGAATCAACGTAGAGAGGGCCAACCGGCCTAAGAGCAAGGCGGGAGATTCAACCGTCCCTCAGCTCGTCGAGTCCACGGCTAAGAACTGCCCCTTCTGCCCAAAACACATCCAAACGAGCACCCCCAAGTTCCCAAGCGACCTACTGCCCGAGGGAAGACTACAAGTCGGAGAAGCAGTCGTCGTCCCCAACCTATTCGCATTCGCTCAGCACCACGCAGTGGTCGTACTCACAAAGAATCATTTCCTACCACTTGACGAGTTCTACCCCGAGCTGATACTGAACGGCCTCAAAGCGTCGCTGAAGTACCTGGAGGCTGTGAGGGCAAGCAACCTACGGGTCAGGTACGCCTCGATAAACTGGAACAACCTACCAACAGCTGCCGCCAGTATGCTTCACCCCCACCTACAGATAATAGCAGACGAGGCACCAACACTCTACAGCAGCGAGTCCATCGTTTCCTCCGAGAGATATTACGAGGAAAACGGCGTGAGCTACTGGCTCGACCTCGTCGAGGCTGAGCGTGAGCTCGGTGAAAGATATATAGCGGGCTTCGGTGAGTCCAGTTGGCTGTCAAGCTTCTGCGGTATGGGCAACAACGAGATTCTGGGGGTGTTAAACGCTTCCAACCTCTTCGAGTTGAGTGAGTCTCAGCTCAGCGACTACTCGGAGGGGTTATCGATGATGTTGAAGGGATATCATATTATGGGAATCCAGGCCTTCAACCTCTCCCTATACTCCGGGCCCCTAGACGTCAACACCCCCGGATTCAGCGTGCACTCCAGAATGATATCACGGCCCGATGTGAAAAGCACCTACACAGCGGACACGGGCTTCATGGAGAGGCTGCACGATGAGATCGTGGTCGAGACGATGCCCGAGGAGGTCACCAAAAATATGCGCGCAGCGATCAGCGAGCAGCATGCTGGTAAATCTTGAGTGTGTCAGCGACAGCCTTATCCCATGTGAATGTTTCGAGGACGCGCTTCCTCCCATTCTGGCCCCAAGCCTTTGCCTCATCCGGGTCGTGAAGCGCCTCATTTAACCCCCAGGCGATGTCATTCGGGTCGCCCCCGTTGACGTGCAGGCCGCACTTTTGAGGACCATTGGGTATGACCTGCTCGGCGAACCCAACCACGCCCCTCGCCCCGACGACAACCGGCTTAGCCATCGCCATCGCCTCAAGGCTGACGATGCCGAAGGGCTCGTAGGTTGATGGGAATACGCAGAGGTCAGATGCAGCGTAGTGTTGTATCCTCTCCTCCTCGGAGATGAACTCAAACTGCAGCTTAACCGACTGGGTTAACCCGAGGTGGTTCACAAGGTTCCTCATCTCGTACTCCTGCTCCCCTATTCCTAGGACGACGAGCTTCGCCTTCGGAGAAACCTTCTGGACCTCCGTCATCGACCTCACCAGCTCCATCGCCCCCTTAATCGGTGTCAGCCTACCCACGAAGAGAATCATCTTATCATCGTCACCTATCCCGTATTTCCTCCGGATGACGTGTGCCTCCTTCTCACTGACCCTCCCCGGTTCATACTTCACCGGGTCGACGCCGTTCCACACCACGTCGATCTTTGACTCGTTCCAGCCATGGCTAGTCAGGTCCCTCTTCATCGCGTTACTAACTGTGATCACCCGCGTGGCCTCGTCGGCGGCCGCCCTCTCGATATTGGTAACGACCTCGGAGCCTCGGCCGTTTGTCCGACCCCACTCCGTCGAGTGCACGTGAAAGACCCTAGACATCTCGGATCCATTCTTCACCATCAAACCGGCCACGCCGCTTAGCCAGTCGTGGTAGGAGACGAGGTCGAATTTCTGCCCCTCCTCCGCGATCAGGTGGTTGAGCAGCTTATCGGCTGACAGGATGTTATATAACGCGATGTCGCTGAAGAACTTCAGCCCAGCCCCCCACTTCCTAAGGCTGTGATCCGATATTATCTGGAAAACGTTCCCAGCATCTGGCACAGCAGGCCTGTAGACATCAACCCCCTCTATCTTCTCCTTGGTTGGCAGTCCTCCCCTGTTCAGCGTTAAGACTGACACCTTGTGGCCCATTTTGACTAGGCCAGGGGCCATATTATGAGCGTATGTTCCTAATCCCCCCGCTATAGTGGGCGGGTATTCCCAGACAAATAAAGCGATATTCATCTTAACACCGGTATCCCATCGTTCCTTCAGTTATTTACCTTCGGTTTCTTAATCCTGCTTGGTTTCCAATTACCCTCGTTGTACTCCGACATTATCCGAGTGTAAGTTCCCAGCGTGCTCGTAGCTATCGCACCCCACTCATATGAGGCTGCCTCCCTCTGAGCCTCCATTCTCAAAGCCTCCGAGTACTGAGGGTTGGTCAGAACCCTCCTTACCCCCCAGGCAATTGAGCCCGGGTTGCTTGCGGCGAACGTCGCCGTCTTTTCATGTTCCAAGATCTCCCCGAGCCCACCCGAGCCCGAGGTCACGATCGGCGCTCCAGCCGTCATGGCCTCGAGGGCGACAATGCCGAATGGCTCGTAGATACTCGGTATAACGCACGCATCGGCGACTCTGAAGAGTCCCCTGATAGTCTCGGAGTCGAGGAAGCCCGTTAAGTATACCTTCTTCTCCTGGCCGAGCTCCTTAACTCTTCGAATCAGCTCCTCTTTCAGGTACCCCTCCCCTACCACAATAAACTTGATGTTCAGATCACTCAGGAAGGGTGTGGCCTCGATTAGGTTAGAGACCCCCTTCTCCTGCACGAGTCTACCTACGTAGAGTACCAGTCGTTCATTCGGCTCGGCGAATCTCCGCCTAATCGCCGGTAGATCCATCGGGACCTCAAACGGCTTGGGGTCTATGCCGTTGGGCACTATATCCACTCTATAATCGGAGACCTTGTAGGCTGAGATTATCTCGTTGGCCATGAATCTGCTGCAGCAGATGATCCTCCAGGCTTCCCTGATCAGCCAGGCCTCCATTGAGCCTATCATTCTCTGGTAATCATTGTGAACTCCCCCGCGCCTGCCATACTCGGTTGAGTGAATTGTGGCGATGAGGGGTAGACGGAACATGTGCTTTAAGCCGATTGAGGCACTCGCTACGAGCCAGTCGTGGGCGTGAATCAGGTTTATGTCGTTATCGGATAAGATGGTGGATACTTCCCTCTTGAGGTTCACATTCATCATAGAGATCCAAGTCGCAAAGTCGGGTGTCGGGTAACCGTAGGAGTCAATGCGATGCACCTTGATCCCGTCAACGACCTCGAACGCCTCAGCACCAGGGAAGTCGCAGGTAGCCACGTGGACTTCAACACCCTTCTTCACGAGTGCCCGCGACAGCTCGTAGACGTGCGGCGCGAGTCCACCGACGATTCTTGGTGGAAACTCCCACGACAGCATCAACACGTTGGGCGCCTGCAATGCATCAAGCCCTCCGACCCCTGGCTACTTCCCTGTAAACTGCGAGGATCCTCCTACCCCAGTTAGGCCCATTGTTGGATACTACTACGATCTTATCCTTTTGAACTTCATAGCCCTCGGTGATGAGCGCCTTCATCTGATCAGTCTTCACCAGCACCAGGTCAGACTCGATGAGTCCCATGGTCTCAATGCCCCTGATGCACGAGCTGAGCGCACCGCTTGACCCCGGTGAGCGCTGCTCCTCCAAGCTGTGAACCGTAAGGATGAATGGTAACCCGTGAGCCCTCTTGAGGCTAACCCCCGCTGGCACGAAGTGCCAATCCTGTATGTCCAGAACGTGTGTGGCGTCCTTTTTATCATAGATTATGTCTGAGACTATTCTCTCGATCTCCGCGTTGAGTGTGAGGCACCAGGTCAGCACCGAGACGTGTGGATCAACGGGGTTAGATGCCCAGTATATCTCGAGAAGATCGCTACGCCTCTCGTACTTCCCGGTTGAATCACGGCAGGTGACGACACTGACAGATGTTTTCGCCCTGTTTAGCTCCTCGGTGAGACTCTCCACGTAATACGCCATGTCCCCCACGATCCTCGGGGGATACTCCCAGGATAGAAGTAATGGGGTCAACATGGCTACTTGTCTCCCTATGTGTAGAGCGAGGAGACGCGTATTATGCCTCGGCCCGTGAGCTTATAACGCCTGATTCCCTTTTCATCGGTTGTATATTCTAGGTAGCCCGAGTTGATCTGATCGAGTATCATCTCCTCAACCTCCTCAGGCCTCATCCCCATAGCTGTCGCCAGTTCCTCAACCGTTTTCCCCGGCCTACCAATCACCGCACCTATGTTATGCAGGAACACGAGTAGCCTCTGGTGGGGTGTATGCTCTACTCCGCTCATCACTTGGATAATTATGGGCACGGCTTTTTAGCTTATGGACAGGACGTATGCATGCACGAATTTATTGAATAGTGCGCGCTAAGCCTCAGCATGCTAATAGTGCCTCCTCCAGTCATGAGCGAAAACCTCGGCCTCACCACTCTCAATCCCCTCGATAATCTTCAGCGCCACATACTCAGCGCTGTCAGGAGGATGCGGAAGCCCCTCAGGCGCCTCACCAGCACCTTTCTCAGTACCCGTCAAACCAGTCGACGCATCGTACTTCACCATGTTCCTCTCAAAGTTAGTCAAGGTCACATAGGGATAGACCACAGTAACGATGATGCCGTCCCCCTCAAGCTCCATCCCCGTGACGAGGCTGACCTCCGCAAGAGCACGCTTCAGCGATGAGTACAGACTCTGCCCAGGTTGACGCATCAGGGCTGTGCCTGAACTGACATTCACAATAGCACCGCCTCCTCGTTCCCTCATCACCGGCACGACGAGCTTCGTCGCCAGAACCGGTGCAAATACGTCAATCATGAATATGCAACTGCGCGCTCTCTCAGTGTCCACATCCGCCACCGAGGAATCGTATCCCCTCCCAGCGCAGTTTACTAGTATATCGATACCCGAGAACTCACCAACGACACGACCTACCACCGCCTCCACCTCAGACTCCCTGGATAAATCAGCTCTAATGGCGACAGAGCCCGGCATCTCCCTTGACAGCTCCTCAAGCCTGCTGGACCTTGAAACGAGCGCAACCTTCGCGCCCATCCTCGAGAGAAGCCTCGCTGTAGCTAAGCCAATCCCAGACGAGGCGCCGGCGACAATCGCGACCTTACCCTTGACCTTCACAAACACCCTCCGCGAGAAAACCCCATAGATCCCATCATCCCTAGCGTTTTGTTCCTTTAACCGAGACGCCACGCGCACGCGACGCAGTATGACCCTAGAAAACTCCTTAAAGTGACCTATAGAGGCGCGTAGCTCCCAAGTCTGGGTAGACAAAAAAGCTCTTAATCCTCAACTCGTATGCGCGGCGTAATCGTCAGTATTACCTAATTATTCTTGATCGTGCTCTGATGTAATGATTTGTTAATTAACTATGTTTCCCGAGTAAGTAATCAGATGAGTGTTATGTCTGAAAAGACGCTAAAACAAGCAGTAGACAACTGGGAGAAAGATGCCAACAAGCTCTTAGAAGAGACTAGAGAGGTTGGAAGCTTAGCCTCGAAGGATCTCGAGAAACAGATCAAGGCAACTCAGGTCGAAGGAGCGAAGTTAATCGACTCAATTAAGGATGGGCTAGGGGATGCTGACTACAAGCTCGGAAAAGAACTGGAGAGCCGACTTATCGCCCTTCAATCTAAGCTCACGCGGGCCTGGGAAGAGCTGAATAAATAAGGGCGCGAGCATTGAGTTAGCCGCCTCTAAAGAAGCGGACTTCATGATTCATCGAGACGACTCGCGTTCGCTGGAAAATACATGAAGATTTATGGATTAATAGACGCAATTGTTCGTAGACATCTCTTCTAAACACCCTTTGTGAACTCTGATGAAGAATTAGTCGACACTCTAAGTAACTGATCCCTCAGAATTTTAAAGCGCGGTAATTGGCCCAACAATACAATGAACAGGCTAAGGCGTACGTACCCAGTGGGATTCGAACTCGTGCACACCTCATTTTAGCCAAATGCCTTGAAAGCTCCCTCAATCCTGTCTAGAGCCTCCCCCAGGATCGCCTCACTAGTCGCGATAGTCATCCTTAGATGCATTGTACCACTTGGCCCAAAGTCAGTGCCCGATTGTAACCCAACCTTGGCCTTCTCCAGCATAAACCTGTAGAGGTTATCGTGACCCTTATCGATGTTAAACCTCGGGAACATGAGGTAGGTTCCCTGAACCTCTTCTCCGCAATTCCCCTCGTCTTATGCAACTGCTTCATGATCCCCCGAACCCAATACTCACTGCGCGGGTCAAGCACAGCCCTAGCCGCCGCCTGACCAAGAGTAGAGGCCCCGTGGTAGAATGGATTCGCTACCCTGACGATCTCCCCCATCGCCTTCTTATTCGTCGTAGCAGTGTAGCCGAGTTGAACACCGGGAATTCCCCACATCTTACTTATCCCCCAGCTCGTAGTGGTGAGCTCCTCGATCTCGGGGTTTAAGCTGGCAAGGGTGACGTGTTTTCTTCCATCGTAGATGATGTCCTCCCAGAGCTCATCCACCATCACCCGCAGCTTGCGGTCCACTGCTACGTCGGCTATCGCCTTCAGCTCCTCCCGCGTCATCACCCTCCCAGTGGGGTTGTGAGGATTGCAGAGGTACAGCAACTTCGTCCGGGGGCTGATGAGTTTCTTGAGTTCTTCTTCGTTGAACTTATATCCATCGTCGGTGTCGATCTTCCAGTATGCCCGTTTTAGATCCGCCGCGTCCACCTGCTGATAGAACGGTCCGAACATTGGGTCGGTTATAATCACCTCGTCCCCCGGCTTGGCTCGACTCAGCTTCAGCCCAAGTCACATGCCAGAAATTGCTCCGGGTGTGATGTAGACGTCTGCTGGTGTAACCTTGAGTCCGTTGCGACGGTTTATCTTTGCTGCCATGGCCTCCTTAGTGGAAGAATCGATATTGTAGTATAGGTCGCCTGCCTCGACTGCGTCATGTAGGGCCTTCTTTATGAATGGGGCGTGTGGGAAGTCTGGGTCAGCGAGCCACATTCCTATTACATTAGGGGGATGGGTGTGCCACTTCTGGGAGGTTGATGCGAGCATTCCCTCGATGCTCGCTGTGTTGAAGATCTCCTCATTGTACATGGTTGAGCACGGGTTGTTTTATCTTTGTTTGGCTATTAGTGATTTTTCTGTGAAGATGTTGCGCATGCAGTTGTTTTTGTATTCAATAAATCTTTAAAAATAGTTTATTTCTATTAATATCGAGGGAGAAGCCTATAATTTCCATCAAGAACAATCCCGAGATATTGAAACTCATAGAGTTCCAAAACCCACCGAAAATGATCTTCGGCATCGGCGCATCGGGGAAAGTTGGAGAAGAAGCAAAACGGCAAGGAGGAGGAAAAGCGCTCCTCGTAAGTGACAACAACATCGAGAAAATTGGGATCCTGGACGAAATAACAAAATCAGCTATTCAGAGCGGATTAGAAATCAGCCTCTACAAGATCCCGGCAGCCGAACCAACGATGGAAAACGCGAGAGACGTAACCAATGCAGTAAGGGCGAAAAAATACGACCTAGTCATCGGAGTCGGAGGAGGCAGCTGCATTGACTCAGCTAAATTAGCCGCATTGATGGCAACAAACCCCGGTGACCCCCAAGATTATTGTGTTCACGTAGGCTCTAACACAAGGGAGGTAAAAAATAGAACACTCCCTAAAATACTGATTCCAACAACTGCTGGAACAGGCAGCGAAGCCTCCAACACGTTAGTCATTATTGAAAACAAATATAAAACATGGATAACCGACAACAAGATATTAGCTGAAGCCGCGATAATAGACCCTAAACTATGCCTCGGTTTACCACCTAAAACGACAGCTGGAACTGGAATGGATGCTCTGAGCCACGTCGTCGAGGGTCTGATGTCCGCCCAGGCCAACCCCATATCCGATTCCCTATCAACTGCAGCATCCCAACTAGTATTCGAAAACCTACGAACAGCCGTTGAACACGGAGATGACATCAAAGCCCGGCAGAACATGAGTCTAGCCGCAACCTTAGGTGGCTGGGTAATAGGTTTCCCCTGGATAGGTGGACCGGCAACCATCGGCCACTGCGTCTCGGAAGCCATTGGCTCCCGGTACAATATTCCACACGGCGTAGCCTGCGCAATAGCCTTGCCCTACGCTATGGAATATAACCTTCCGCTGCTTGAAGAAAAATTTTCATCGTTAGCGACTGTTTTCGGAGAAGACACAATCGGTCTATCAACACATCAAGCATCCTTCAAAGCAATAGACGCCGTTTTGAAACTGATGAAGGATGTGAGACTGCCAACAAGCCTGAAGGAGGCAGGTGTACCTTACACAGACATCAAACAACTCACGGAGTACATCGTCAATGAGCGACAATATCTCTACGACCTGCAGACCTTCAACCCTACGAAACCAACCTATGAGAATGTCACTAGGCTCATGGAAAATATGTGGAAAGGAAAAATAAATAAGAATTAAACATAATTTCCTATTAAAAATTAATCTCTTCTAATTAATTTTTAACTTATTCAAAAATACTATGACTTAACATCCATTTAAATTGTCGATAACTTCGATATAGAGATTATTGAGCATAAAAACATGTAAAAATTTAAGAACTAAACGAAGACAGAATAATTGATAATAGAAATGTATGGTATGTATGGCAGGATTTTAAGAATTAACCTTACAGATGGTAAAATTAACACTGAAAAATTTACTGAGAGAGATGCTAAATTCTTCGTCGGAGGAAAAGGTTTAGCAATAGATCTACTCTATCGAGAACTGGAGCCGAAGATAGACCCATTAGGTCCTAAAAATAAGCTCGTATTCGCCTTAGGCCCAATAAATAAAGCCGGGATCCCCGGAGACACACGTTTCGTAGTCGCCGGAAAATCGCCTCTCACCAACATATGGGGAGAAGGGAACTGCTCCGGTTGGTTCGCTGATGGATTAAAAAACGCGGGGTACGATGCATTAATCATCGAAGGTGCCTCAAAATCTCCCGTATACGTTCACATATCTGATGATGAAGTCGAAATCAGAGAAGCAACTCATCTAATTAACAAATGGAGCGCTGAGACAGAAAGAATAGTCAAAGAAGAATCAAGATTCAAGGACATCGCCGTCATCGCTGAGGGACCCGCCTCAGAACACCTAGTAAAATTTTCGGCGATCACCCACACCGCTCATAGAGCCGCAGGTAGAACTGGCCTCGGAGCAGTTATGGGATCTAAAAAAATAAAGGCCATAGCGGTTAGAGGAACAAGGAAACCGGAGATCGCGTTCCCCGAGAAGGTAAAGGAACTCCAGAGTAAGATTGCGAAGGAAACATTTGAGAGCAAATTCACATCTACACTTAGAGAGCATGGCCAAGCAGGCTTTCTTCTAGATCTCAATAACGACGGTATTCTACCAACTAAAAACTTCCAAAGCGGAGTATTCCCTGGCGCCGAGAAAATATCGGGTCAAGCAATGACAAAACGTCTTCTAGTAGGCAGAGAAGCGTGTCCCCGATGCCCCGTCGCCTGCAAACGGGTTGTAGAAGTTAAGGAGGGTCCCTTTGCACCCGTTTCGAAAGAATATGGCGGCCCTGAGTATGAGAACCTGGCAGCACTCGGTTCGCTACTATTAATCGATAATTTGGAAGCTATTTGTCGAATGAATATGCTTTGTAATGCTTACAGTCTAGACGCGATCTCCACCGGTGTGTCCATCGCCTTCGCAATGGAATGCTTCGAGAAAGGACTACTAACCTTAGAAGACACAGGTGGACTTGAATTAAATTTCGGAAACGCAGCATCCGCGATAAAACTGATTGAAATGATTGCCTCTCGAGAGGGGCTAGGAAATATCTTAGCCAACGGAGTCAGGGAAGCAGCGAAAACAATTGGTCATGGTTCTGAGAAATTCGCGGTGGAGATAAAGGGATTAGAGATACCGATGCATGAGCCAAGAGGCAAAAAGGGACTAGCAGTCATGTATGCGACGTCTGCCAGAGGAGGGTGTCACATGCAAAGTATGCACGACCCAGACATCGAATCCCCCAACATGGCCCCCGAAATCGGGATGATGAAGGCACTCAATAGATTCGATACTTCTAGAGACAAGGTCCTGTACCTTAAGAAGACTGGGGATTGGACGGCGATGATTAACTCGATTGGCCTCTGCTCAAACATATATTGGTTCGGAGCCGTATACTACAAGCCATCTCAGCTTACCGAGATACTAAACGCTGTTACCGGTTGGGGCTACACAGTCGAAGACTTCATGATCACCGGTGAAAGGATCAACACAATGTGCCGCATGTTCAACGTTAGAGAAGGTCTCACAAAAACTGAGGACTCACTCCCCCCAAGATTCTCAGAGCCGCTTAAAGGCGGACCCACTAACGGACAATTCGTCTCCCACGAAGAAATCGAATCCATGCTGCGCGACTATTATGAGATATGTGGCTGGGATCCCGACACGGGAATCCCAACAAAAAGCAGGCTAAATGAATTAGGTTTGACGCAGATGACTTGACTTCGCAACCATTTCTTATCCTCCGCTGATCGGTTTTAGGATCAATATATGGTCCTCATTTTTAACATTCTGTCCAAATAGAGTTGAGGTCTCCACGTAGTTATTATTTAGAAAGATTCTATAATTTACTTCTATGTCTTCTAAGAATTTTCGGTTAAATCTTTTCTCGTATGCAACTCCATACTCTTCATCAATTTTCTTCAAAACTTCGTAAATCGTTGTAATCTCATCAAATTCATAAAATATTAGTCCCTCGTTAAAGACATCATAACCTAGAATCTTAACCGTAACCAAGTCCATTTATCTCCAAAATAATTGTATAAATAGATAAAAAAAACCAATACTTAACTATATTCATGTTCGCACGCGTAGAAACGAGAATGCAATTACGCCGCTTTGAAGATCACCCTACCCCGCTGGGTCCTGTCAGGCGCGCGCGCAATCAACCCTGAGCGCCTTGAGATCGACGAGAAGAAGTGCATCCTCTGCTACGCGTGCCTACCCACCTGCCCGAAGAATATGCTGAGCAAGTACATGGTGCCGGGCCCCGAGCTCGACATGTGGTTCAAGAACCAGAACAGCCACCGAGCAGAACCAGTGACATTCATAGCTCAATGTTCGAGAACAAAATGCTCGCTGTTCATGAAGACAACTCACCAACCTTTTGAAGTAGCCTTGATTTACGCGTGCGTATTCTGAGAATCGGTTTGGAAAATTATTTATTATGATCTATCTTGAAATTAATTCTCTTAGCGTCCCAATCCAGGAATACTCTCATACCAAGAAATGCCATTGTAATTCCCGCACCGAAGAGCAGTAATCTAAATTCACCTTCATCCATACGGCATCAAATATTCATTTGAACAGAACTATTTAGCATTTATAGATTGTTGTCACATATTTATTTAATTATTTCAGAAAATCTCTGTGGAGAAGATAAGATAATTGTATATAGATTAATCGTGAGATGCGCGCGTCGCGCGCGCCCACAACCACGCGCGTACATAGTATACATTTTATCCGACAATTCAGATACAGGAGTGTGTGATGATATGAACAATCATGAAGTGAAAATTGAGGTTTCAGATCTGGTTTGGATCGAAGTCGTATCAAGAGCCAAAGAGAATAAAACGGACGCCCTAAGTTTGATTAAGAACTTCATTGAACAAGCCTTAGAGACGGAGTTTGGGGAAGCATTACCTAAAACTGATATTGATAAAGAGGATGATACCCCCGTCTAGAACCATTAGCCTTCCGCGAGTGATCGGAGGGGAGGTTGTAATCACCTTAGTCCTCATACCCTCGACGTGGTTGAATCAATATGTATAAAGGGTCAGGGGCGAAGTACAAGATCAAATGAGGATAGGAATTCGAACCTTAATTTTACTGATCCTCGGAGCGATTAGCACATACGCTATCGTATACAGCGCGGTCTACTCGGTTCCTGACCTCACCGAGGTTAGATATGGGATACCCCTCATATGGGGGGCAAATACGATTAGCACCATTGTAGGCTCAACCAACACTTGGAGAGTCGACGTGATCTATCTGGCAATAGACGTAGCATTCTGGTTCCTAGTACTGATCACCGCTTCAGCGATACTGAACTACCGAAGAGGAAAATCCAAAAACAAACCCTAAAAAAGTATTTCGAACATGCACTTCCTCAAATAATGAATCGGAGTAGATACATAGCCGCCCCCGCTATGAGAGGTATCAGCAGGTTATCCTCAAACGGCATGGGAATAACCTCGATCAGGATCCCAGCAGCAGCGCCGACCGCTGCCGTTAACCAATCCACGAACAGCAGGGCCCCTAGAAACGCGAAGACTAGACCCATAGCTGAGCCCACAACACTCTTCCCCCTGTTGAACGGGATCCTCCTTCTCCCGAACCTCTTCCCAAAGATCGAGGCGGAACTGTCCCCCAGTGAAAGAACCGCAATAGCCGCGTACCCAACCTGAGGGGGGAAGATTAGCAGAGCGATGGCGATGCCCAACGCGTGGAAAATAGGGGATGTGTTGAACTCATGCAACTCCGGCTTGTCAGCCGCCAATAAGGTGATCCTCGAAACCAAAGGCACGTCCGTTCCGTTTATGCGGAGCAGCTCACAGACGGAGTAGATCATGGCCACAGCCAGCAACAGACCAGCCACCAAGAAGTTGCCGAACAGATAGATGCAGAGGAACGGGACAACCAACCCCCCCGAGTGAATCAGCTCCCGAATCAGATTACTCCTAGAAATCCGGTTATCACGAACAGTCCCACTCTTCAGAATATCCGAGACACCTGAGAGGTCCTCATTAATGACGTAATCCGCCTCCCTACCAATCAGATAATCGGGGTTGAACCCGACGCTGAGCCCACAGACCCTGAAGAGCCTAAGATTGTTGGAGTCATCAGCCACCACCGCGGAGCTCTCCGGGCCCAGGCACTCACACGCAAGAATTTCCCCCAGTGCCCCCATCTTCCCATCCCATAACACGTCGCCTCCTATCTCCCCCGTGAGACGACCATCCGTAACGTCTAACAGTAATCCCCGCGAGTAGTCCGCCCCCAAACGCCTCGCTAGGTCAGCCACGAAGACATCTGGGACCCCTGAGCTAATGAGAGCGGTCTTCAGGCCTAAGCTCCTTAGGCTCTTGAAGAGCTGCTCTGAGCCAGACGTGAGAGGCAGGTCGTTAAAGACCTTGGAAAGTCTTACCAGCTCCGTACCCCTGAGCGACCTGAAGATCGTTCGGAGGGACCTCTCAAGGGAGAACACCCGCACAGTGTATAGAAGCCCTATCATCACGAACTTCACGAACATCGCAAGGCCGTGGCCCCTGCTCGCCCCGAACAGCAGGAAGCGCCACTTAGGGACTAGAACTCCCTCAACGTCAAACACGACCAGCTTGATGGGCAAGTCAATCGTTCATGCGCGGTTCCTATATGTATCCTTTAAGATGAGTGCAAGGGCACACCATGATGCTCAGGATATGATAGATGGAAAGGAGCTACAGTGGGTGGTTCCCTATGACTATTGCGAGAATCCCCATACGAGCTTATGGAGGAACTAAGGTGCTCGCGCTAAGGATTTAGTGTATTTGTAATCGATTTAATTTAAATATAGTTTAAGCATCATTCAAAATAACCAGCTTGGTAGAGCTGGCCACAGGAAACACTGGATGCCTTAGTGGCAAACAGTGGACAATGGGGCCTAACAGGCCCCCATATTCACGATCTGTTCTTCAAGGAATCCCATTGCTTTAGCCGTGGGAGGAATTGAAGGTGGCTGAAAGTGGTGAACGTAGCCCCTAAATATCGCCGCCAATAAACAATAATCAACGTTCCTAACCCTGAAGGCCAAACTAAACCCAACCTATGAGCAGAGACATACACTACTAAAAACGATGGAGGCCTTCAACGCCGCCTGCAACACAATCTCAAGGGAAGCATACGAGTCCAAGACATACAACAAGATCGAGCTACAACACAGAGTCTACTACAGAATCAGGGAACAATACAAGCTACCCGCCCAACTAGTCATCAGGGCAATCGGCAAAGTGGCTGAAGGCTACCGGGCCGAGAGGCGACACCTGCACGTCTTCGACCCATGCGGTGCAATGGTCTACGATCAGAGGATAATGAGTTTCAAAGGATTCGACAAGGTTAGCCTAGCCACAGTTGAGGGTAGGATAACCATTCCGCTGCTGACGGGTGGCTGTGCGAGGCTCAGCCAGCGCGTACTCCGGGGTCGCGCGCGCAAAACAGAAAAACTAGAACGCTCCTGTCGTTCGTTTACTCTTATTGTCCTTTGACGGCCTTTTCGAGTCTCTCAAGAGCCATCTTCAGGGTACTTCTCGGGCAAGCGATGTTGACCCTCATAAACATGGAGCCACCGCTACCAAACATTGTGCCCTCATCAAGCCACAGCTTAGCCTTCTTCAACATAAAGTCCTTAAGCTTCTCATCACTCAAACTTAAAGAGGAACAGTCCACCCATGCAAGGTAGGTCCCCTCAAGTGGATACACTTTGAGGCCCGGGATCTTCTTCTCGATGAAATCCTCAAGGTACTTGAGGTTTCCTCTCAGGTACACAAGAAGCTCATCCAGCCACGCCTCACCACTCATATACGCCGCTTCCTGCGAAACCATTCCGAATGTGTTAGCAAAGTGGACGCCATTACCTTCTAAGACGTTCAGGAAAGAGTCCCTAAGCTTCTTATTTGGTATGATGGCGCTCGAGTTGGATAGTCCTGCGAGGTTGAAGGTCTTGCTTGGTGCGACCAGGGTTACCGTCCTCTGCATAGCCTCCTCTGAGATGGTTGCTGTGCAGGTATGCTTGGTCTTCCCGAGGATTAGGTCAAAGTGAATCTCGTCAGATACGATGACGATGTCCTTCTTCTCACAGACCTCAACGAGTTGCTCAAGTTCCTTGCGTGTCCAGACCCTGCCTACAGGGTTGTGTGGACTGCAGAGGATTATCATCTTCGTCCTGCCATCGATCTTCTTCTCGAGATCCTCATAGTCCATCACATACCTTCCATTCACTATCTTGAGAGGGTTCTCAACCATCCGTCTTCCATTATTATCGATCGCCATCTTCATGGGGTAGTAGACTGGAGGTTGAAGAATGACCTTGTCACCGGGATGCGAATATGCCTGGATAGCGTAGTTGAAACCGGCGACGACGCCGGGGGTGAAGCCAATCCAGTCGCGTTGGATCCCACCCCAGTCGTGGCGTTTCTTCATCCACTCGATGAGACCAGAGTAGTACTTTTCGCTACTTGCGGTATACCCATAAATGGGGTGAGCCACCCGCTCCTTTAATGCCTCAACGATCTCAGGTGCACAAGCGAAATCCATGTCTGCAACCCAGAGGGGTAGAACATCTTCCAGACCTGTAAGCTCCTTTCGTAGACTCCATTTAGCGGAGTTCGTAGATAGCCTGTCAATAACCGTGTCAAAGTTATACTTCATTTTGCTTCGTAAAGGCTATGAGTCATTTGCTTATATATCTTTAAACTATCCGTATGCGCACGCGGAGAGTAAAATTAGTTAATAACTATCTTTGGTCTGCGTGCGCGTACGATGTAGAATTAATATAGTCGCCGAGAGGACGCCGACGGCTACGATCAGCGGCACGCGCTCCTGGAAATACTCCTCCACCAGGTGCCAAACTCGTGGTCAATTGATCCAACTTGTGCCTTGTATATTCCTACAACCTATAGGGCAAGTCTATAACGAGATTCACCATCCTTGATGAAACTTTACTGAAGTCCCCTCTGCGCTAAATCATGTAGCCACTGCTCGACTTCATTCTCATCGCGCATTGTTTTAACGGATATCTCACTGCTGGATTAAGTCTCTAGTTTAAAGAAGCGATATCAGCCTTATCGGGCTTAAAGATGCGTTTCATAATCTCGATATTTGTTCCAGATTTTGTTCGTGGGCACACGCGCACCTGAAGGTTGTAATGTATATAGCAGCTGGTCCAGGAAGCGCGCGCGCGTAAGCCCTAAGAAAGATAGTAAGAGACCCACGGCATCCTCCTAAGAAATGGAATCACTAATACGGCCACCACAGCCAGCCCCATCACAACAAGCGTACTATAGTAAATAATCGGTATACCCGCCTGCTTTGATGATATCCCCGAAACAGCCCATAAAACAACGAGTGAGAAAACTATTTCTCTCCTTAGCCAAAGCATTACAGAAGTCAGGGCGAGGGCTACAAACAACATAGCCGCGGTAACCATAGCCTGAGTCCCCATGGATATCCCGGGAGAGAGAGCGTTGATCGCGGACGCGATACCCGCGATGCTTGCGACCGAGATCCAACCGATGTAGATGCTAAATGGGATGTGGACGCCGAGCTTTATCCCACGCGGTACGATAGCCCCGCCCACGTCGAGTCTCCTATAGATCACTAGTAGGTCGAGTAGGAGCAGCAGGAGTAGCACCGTTGAGGCTAGGTAGAGTGATGGTACCCCGTATGAGTAGTGGAAGACGATGAGCCACATGGTGTTGATGAAAGCACTCACGAGGTAGAGCCAACTGATGGCGCTGAGGTAGGGTGCAAATCTCTGTTTGGGTCTAATCTGATAGATGGCGAAGACCACTGCAAGGGTGTATATGATGCCCCAGATTGTGAAGATGTAGCCCGGCGGTGTGAACAGATTGGGGTATGAGTCCGCAACCTGGGCGGTATTCACACCGTTTACAGGCACTAGGTCGATTAGGAAGTTCATTACTAGTGCGAGGACGACGGCGGCCACATTGGCGACTTGGAAAGGGTACATGTTAGGTTTTTCCATGTATAGTTTATTGTAACTCTCTGTTTAAAAAAGAAGTACGTACGCTCAATGAATACAACCCAATAGCGTCCAAATCCTCATAACCACAAGGCGCACGCGCCTTACTCAAGAGACTCCTGACAGGGCTTCTAGTATCCGTAATCATCGCCGCCCTCGTCCTAGGGTACTTCGGATTCATCCCCGGCCTCAGCGATTTCATGGGTGCTGATACTCCGAGAGACCTCAGCGTCAAGGCAACCGCTTCCAGCCTCTCATCGGCGAACTCGAAGCTGGGGGTAACATTCAGCACACTACCCGCGGATACGGTGGGTGCGGCCTCCTTATCCGAGACGGGCTCGCACCCTGTAACCGTCACATTGACATCCGAGGAGGTGACCACCCTCCTAAACGACCACTCGGCTAAATGGAAGTACTATCCAATAGACAACATCCCGGTCCGAATCAACCCAGAGAACAATCAAGATGTCGGGAGTGCTTAAGATAGACCGGTGGTCTGGATACGCCGATGCTATTGGTCTACCTGAGTCCGTGCGAAGCCGGGTCAGACCCTACCTCAGTCTCCTGCTGACAAACCCCTCCATCTACATGAAGGGGACCATGTCGATCCAGGGGAGTGTGCAGTTGAACATCTCCGATCTTCAACTCGGTCGCGTGAGCTCTCCCCAGGATGTGACGAATAACTTCATCGGAGTATTCCAAGCATTCATCTCATACGTATCCAGCCTCTACCAGATACAAGTCTTCCAGATGGACGCCCAAGGTGGTGCGCTGGTTATAGTCGCGAGTGCCCCAAACAACGTGGCGCTGAGTCCTCCATCGGCTGTGCCCGTTGTTGTCCGCCCTTCGAGCTTCTGGGCGCCATCTCCCCAGAACGCCGTCGAGGCTTTCGGATTCGTCTCCATCGTCTACATCCTCGGAGACATGTTCCGCGCAAGGTTAAACGGGCTCGGAGATAAACTGAAGGGCCTGCTCCCTTCCGCGGTACAGATGTGGGTGGAGAACTACATCTCCTCCAAGAGCGACGTTGAGGCGGCGGGAGGAGCTGGTTCCATCTTCAAGCTTACGAAAGTGGAGCTAATCGCCTACGCTATCGCGTTGCCCGTGCTCACACTAGCCTTCGCATATTCTAGCTCAGAGACGATGGGGGAGATCCTTCTAGCCATACCCGTCGTGCTCGCCACAAGCATAGTCGTAGAGTTTCTGAAGAATTACATTCTCTCGTTGATTGCGAGAGGTTGAGGAGTGTGGCAGGAGTATCGCATCTGGCCCTCTGGGCTGGCTATGTTCGTCTTGTCAATGGCAGTGTTCAAGACCCCATTCTCGGCACCGAGTAAGAGTATTCAAAAAGAGAGTGAGGCTGCCGAGAAGATATCGGGGTTGCTCGCGATGCTCTCCGTATTCCTCGTCATCCTATTCGGGGCTGGCTTCTACTACCTCGGTGCCCAGGGCATCTCAAGCATCGGAAACATAGGGCTCGGAATGTGTCTTCTCTCCGCCTTTTTCGACAGAATTCCCATACCGCCCTTGATTGGGAGGGATGTCTACGAGTGGCACAAGAAGCTCTCGATCCTTCTGCTGGTTGCCACATTCGTGCTTAACATGTACTGGCTTACCCTAATGTGACCGTGCGTGCGACTCTAAAACAAGTGAAGATAAAACATTAAAACAAGCTGAAATAGCAGAAAAATGGGCACCAGAAGAAATTTGGTTTTTCGAGTCTTGTGTCTGAACATCAGCATCCCTAGTTCTGCCCCAAATGGGCCTAGGAACCCGAGTGTCAATAACCTAGACTCCGAGATCCTCCTCCCACCTCTCATGGCCCATAGCTTATCAAGGCCAAAGAAAATCAGAGAGATAATGTTCACACCTAGAAGTATGATCAGAAGAATCTGGTCCACGTAAATCAGAGCTCCTCAAACTTAGTTATAGGTGTCTAATATTAATGAAAAATTGGTTATAAAATCTGCGCGCGCCAGTGAGTTCCTGGGAGAAACCACATACGACATCCACTTCACATCGACCAATGGGGTGAGCTTCTTTTCATCCTCCGGAGACAGCGGTGCAGGAGTAATCTGGCCCTTAGCGTCACCTAATGTCATAGCTGTCGGAGGCACGACCCTGAAGCGGAACACTGACCTATCAATCTCTGAAACGGGTTGTAGTGGCAGCGGTGGTGGAGTGAGTGCAAACGAGTCCAAGCCAACCTACCATAGCGCGCGCCGACGTATCATACGACGCCGATCCAGCCCCAGGTATAAGCGTTTACGACAACGCCCTATAGAGGTCAAACCGGCTGGTTCCAGGTAGGAGGCACGAGCGCTGGGGCCCCACAGTGGGCAGCCATCCAAGCACTCGGCAAAACCGCGACCAACACGAACTTTTACGCTGATGCCCAGGGGTCAGGCTACTCTAGCTACTTCCGAGATGTAACCACCGGATCTAGCGGCAAGTACAGCGCGTCGACCGGCTACGATCTCGTGACTGGCCTCGGAAGCCCCGTCACGACTCATTTCACGTCAGTGGTGTACCCGACTTCACCATCTCGGCCAGTCCATCAACTTTGACTATTATGGTGGGAGGCTCCGGAACATCAACAATAACAATAACCGCAGTAAACGGCTTCCTAGACTCTATCTTACTGTCGGCATACTGGGCCTCTTTTTCCCTACCTGCACTCACTAATGGTGTTTCTACGATGACTATTACAGTCCCAGCAAATACAGTTTCAGGAACTTATCCCATCACGGTAATGGGTACAAGTGGTGTCACGATCCACTCCACTACGGTTAATGTGAAGGTGCTGGCGCTACTCAGTGTCACTCTTCAAACGGATAAATCGTCTTACATCCGCGGTCAGACTGTCACAGTAAGAGTCAACGTAAGGAGTAACGGGGTCCCGGTCCAGAGTGCGACGGTCAAAGTAAGTATTACCCCCAGGTTCCTCAACCTCAACGTACTCTGCAAGTACGGATTCTAGAGGCAACGCTGTTATCAGTTACAAACTTAACAGCAAAGCACAGCGGGGAACATACAAGGTTACAGCAACAGCGTCAAAGACCGGGTACCAAGCAGTCACATCAAGCCAGATCACATTCACAGTCTCCTGATCCACAGATTTTACTACGAATGTCTGATTTTTCTCGAATGTAGGTACGTAACTGGTGGTTCTCGTCTCAAGTGCGCGCGCAGTAGATGGCTCCATCGAAGGATATGAGATCACTTTAGCTTCAAATAATCTCTTTGGACCCGAAGGATCTCATCCAACATGTTCTCCGCACTGCTGAGACTGTCTACGATGGGATTCGCAAGCAGCGCCTCCAGGGCCTTTTGTTTCGAACCAGTTAGAGCCGCCTGAACGGTGAGATCTTGTACCGTCGCCTGATTCTTCATGAGTCCAGCTAGCCCTGAGGGCATTCTTCCAACCTTCACGCCATGCACACCGTTCCTGTCTACGATTGCGGGGCACTCAACTACTAGATCCTGTGGCAGGTTATCGATTATACCTTCGTTTGGAAGGTTGACTGAAAGCTCACGTTGGCCAGAGTTGGAGAGGATTCCTTCAATCATCGGGATGACGCGTTCATCTGAAGGCTTAAACCACGAGCTTGGGGGAAGCCTCTGCTCAACTATTGTTTTTAGCCGTTCATGCTCTCTCAGGCAGAATTGCTTGTAGCTCTCGTAGAATTCGTGGACGCGCTGATGGTCTGTCTGTTCCCAAGCCCGCTGGATGTATTCCCCGAAGTGGCTGTCATGTGTGTAGGGCAGATAGTTGTAGATTCTAAGTATGTCCAATATTAGCGTAAGCGACCTATCCATCCCGTATTTCGGATCGTTAGAGGTGCGGACATTCTCTAAATAGGCTTTAGCCCTCATTCTAATGTCTGGGTAGGCGTCCCTTCCCGTGTCCCTATACTTTACGTCGAGGAGCACTCCGAAGTGATTCAGCCCCGCCGCCTTGATATCCAGGTTTGACATCGGTGTGTTCAGCATCTCTGGGAGGTACATTTCGGCGTTGAAGATCTCGTGGCATAGGCCAACTATCTTCACCCTCTTCTCGAACTTTCTGTTTACCGCTAAGCAGATGTTACTCATCGGGTTGCTGAAGTTGAATACCCAGGCATCAGGGCAGATCTTCTCGACGTCGCTACAAATTTCTATTATCGGGGGGATGACTCTGAGGGAGTGGAATAGCCCTCCCGGCCCCCCGTTCTCTCCGAATATCTGCCTATTCCCGAACTTGCGCGGGATCTCGTAATCTTGCTCCCAGAGCTTGAACCTGTCCCCGACCTCAATCGATATTATTACAAAGTCCGCGCCTTCGAGTGCTTCTCGGCGAGAAGTTGTGGCTTCTAGTTTGAGATCTGGCTTCATTTCTTCTAGTGCTATTTGGCATGTTTGGCGCACCATCTCAAGTGATCGTGGATTAATGTCGTGTAGTATTATGGTTCCTCCTCTCAGAGCCTTGCTGCTAATAATGTCTGTGACGGTTCCAAGGCCGAACTGGGCACTATCAGCTCCGACTAGCACAACCCCTTTTCCCTTCAACTATCTACACCTTACTTGGTTTCACATGCCAAGGATATTTGATTGCTTCATGTTCCTGTGTAGACTCAACCTCTTCTTTTAAGTGCTCGACTTAGGTATTAGCCTCAACGTACAAGTATTTTATAGAAGAATGTCTTATCCTCACTTCCCCTTCCCTATTAAGAAAATCTTATTCCAAAGTTTCTTTGGCATTAGCCTCATCTTACACCAAGGAATTTGGTGGACGTATGCGTGCGCACTCATCACGGATGTGCTACACAAAAATGATAAATAATGGCTTTTACCTATTTTTTCTGATCCTGTATGCCATGTAAGTGCAAAGAGTGTGGCGCAGTCTTCCCGAGTGCCAAGCAGAGAGATGCTCACGTAGCTAAAGATCACCCGGAGAAGAAGAAGCCAAAGTAGAGAAGCCCCGTCGCAGAGTATTCATAGGGCGAGTGGCTCTGTGCATCAAAGGTTGTTTTTGTTTTCGCTAGTGGCTTTTAAAACTGGTTCTCGTAACTAGTTGATTGTCTTCCTGTTGTGCGTAATCCGAGAAGCATTTTAGACAGACATCGCCCTCTCCCGGAATATAGCCATGAAGTCGGTGAGTGTCACTTTGCATCTTGTGCATTTTACGATATCTTTCTTGGAGGGTCTTGATTTTTCCATGAGGAATTCTTATAATCTTTGCTCTTAAGGCGTGCGGACTATTGTTTCTTACAATACATAGTACTGATTGAATATGCGCGCAGTAAGCCTGGGTGAGTTCCTAGGTTAGGCTTTCCTGTCGAAGTAGATGTTCTTTCCCTTAATAGAAATCGGGATACCCTCAACATCTTCTCCCTTGATTAGACCCATCTTCATGGCGGCAAGTCCCACGCTGCGCATGATCCTGTTGTCAACGTTCAGGTCCCCGGCGACCTTCACCGCTGAGCCGAGAGCTATTCCGAGGTCGATGAGCTTCGCCTGGAAGGGCCACCACTCCCCACTTGGCTTACCGTACTCGACGCCGATGAGCACAACAGCGCCGGAGGCTCGGACATTTGCTGCGTCTCGCCCGCGTCCGATCTCATCAATAGTCTTAGCCAGGCCCTCCTTGTCCTCACCGGTAACTATTCCGGTGGTTATGCTATCCTCGCCTCTGGTCTTCGGGGCGGTCCTAGCGGCTGTCACCATCAGCTTCGCGACGGTGATAATTGCTCCTTCCTCGGCCTCAATCGAGTTGATTATCAAAGTCTTCTCCTTGTCCCAGTTCATTTCAGCTAGATTTAAACTCTAGCGCGTGAAAATATCTTGGTTCTAATCAATTGTCGAGCATGTATCGGCGCGCGCGTGTTCTAATATTCCTAGGATGAAGTCGGCTGAGTAACCGTAGATTGAGGTTGTGCCCCCAACTCTGGAGCGCCCCACATAACTAGTGCGGCAACTAGCCTGATCGCAGCGGCGACTATGAACAGGTATGCGCCTATACCAAAGCCCCAAGTCACCGTAGTCGTTCCTACTACAGGGAAGATCTGGCTCGCAGTGCCAGAGACCGGATTCGACGCGACGTTACTCACCAGGGTTTGGACACCTGCAGGTATGTTCTGTCCTGGCAGGATCTGAGCCGCCAAGGGAAGGAGGCTGGGGAGCATGAAGATGAACATGTAGATCAGTATGAACGGAATCAACGACGTAACCGCCCCGCCCATCATCTTCTTGCTGAGGCTCTTTCCACTCTTTACGCCTATGATGTCGAGGACGAGAAGGACAAGCCCCGCGCCGATTGTTATAGCGAAGGGCACCACTGTCGCGACCACGCTTCTATAACCGGAGGTAGTCTCACTGACATCTCCAAGGAACATGTTGACCTGGACCCCTTTTACCCCATCTATTGAAAGCAGGCTTACACCACCTGCCTGCGCAAGTGGACCAGACTGAGACGAGGCACTGAGACTATACCATGGCAACGCTAGTGCACTTATTGTGATGAGCACCGCGACCAGCGTGAGGATCAACCCTAAGCTTCCGCGGTTCCTGAGGAACTTGCCGACAAGCAATCCCCCCCTCCGCTGCATCCGGACTATCCCCACCAACTTCCAAGCGCACCTGATCGCTGTGTAGGCCAGGAAGATGAGGAGGAAGTTAGCTGCGATGAATGCCAAATCGAAGTACGTTCCGTTTACTGAGAAGGTGCTTGCGAGGTACTGTTCGGGCTGAGCCCATCTGACACCATTGGAGTTGAAAACGAGACCCACTGGCCCAGCCTGACCCAGAGCGACCTCGGCGTCGGTGCCCCAGTAGCCCCACCGTCCCTGGAAGCTCAGCCAGCTCTGAGTCGTTAGGGAGACTAGATTCAGATTGCGCGCGCGCCGCAGTCAAAATAGGGTACATAGCATCAGACACAACAGAATTAGAGACCGGAAAACCATACCACGAGCAGATCATAGCAACCGACCTGAACAACTACTCCCAGCTACTAGGATTCGGAACAACCTTCACATACGTCGTCGATGACGCCCAAGGTCAAACAAGCACCCACCTCGAGAAGGTACAAGGTCTAAAATCGACTGGGATAACAGTCTTCGAGGGTGGCGGCTGGTCGAGCCAGGCCATGTCAGCCCTCAGCTACGTTAACGGCTACGACATGCTCATGTGGAGCGCGTCCTCTACATCCCCCACCCTAGCCACTCCGAATGACAACCTCTTCCGCATGTGCCCACCGAAGATCGAATGTTCGGCTCAACTTGCTCCCTTCGCCTTGACGAGTCTGGGGATAGGCTCGGCCCATCTTATGATATCTTTAGCTTCTACCCGAGTGCCACGAAGGAAATCGTGAGTGTGATGATTGGCCATTATAACCCTGATGCGGAGGGGGCTAATGAGGGAGCTGAAACCGTCATCTTCCCAGAAATAATAGGACCCACACCACCCGGGCCGTGATCAGTATCTATATCTTCCATAGGGCGCGCAGCGACAGTTTATATTGAAGCCTTCGTCCCTTGTTGTTCAATGGTTCATGTAATGTTCCTCCCTACGGATAAAGGTAGAGAGAGGGAGGGTAAGTGCGGAAAGGTCTGTCCCGGGAGGGCATGGGAACCGAAGGTTCACATTCATAGGCACGTTGGCGTTTAGTCTATTGACCGTGCGTGCATTGTGCTTATTTTATACTTGTTGCGTGCTTGCATGATTTTATTACTTTGTTTCCAGTAATTCGACTAGCACATTATCGGGTGCCATGAAGAAAGCAATTCTGACACCGGGCCGTATCTGCGTGATTTCCATAACAAGCCTAGCGCCTGCGGCCTGACATTGCTGAAGTGCACTCTCCAATTTATCCACCTTCATCCCAAAGTGCTCAGTTCCATAACGTTTCTGTGGAATATCGGGAATACGAGTATCATTTGGCTGTGGGGTGTTAATTATCATCCGGCCGCCAGTGATGTTAAGTTCAGCCCTTATTCGCCCATCTGGTAGCTTGTCCACGCTAACCTTCTCTGCTCCGAAGGCCTTCACAAAGAAGTCAGCCATATTCTCAGGGTCAGGGACAACCAGGTGTAAATGGTCAAACCAAAACTTTGTCATCTTAATCGTCTGAATAATATTTCTATTATGGTCTTAAAGCCTTACTTGATCCATGAGCGCGCGCGAGGATTCTCCGCGACCTTCGAGAAGGAGGAAATTAACACAATATACGCGGACGTGAATGTGCGTTTAGTTGAATGTTGACTATTTCGCGAACTTCTTTGGGGTTGTATCGAATTTTAGCTTACATCCCTCGCTGCAGAAGAAATACTTCTTTCCATTGTACTCGCTGGTCCACTTAGCGGTTTTTTCATCTATCATCATGCCACAGATAGGGTCTTTCGCCATATAAGTCGATTTTCCATATAGAACGCGATTTATTGAACCTTTTTGTGAGAGTGAGCCCGCGTTATTCAAGCGAGCGTAGGTTGCATCTAAGCCCTAGAGAAAGGTCTCGGGTTCGTTCCGCTTTACCAGATTGTCATGTAGTACCTTAGTGTGAGCAACGAACCACGGATCCAGCATCACCCTCGCCCCAGTTGGACAGACCCTGACGCAGGCGTGACACCTAATGCACGCCTCCTTCCTAGTTTCCAAAGTTGACCCCATCGTTATCGCACCCGTGGGGCAGGCCTCCACGCACTCGCCACACTTTGTGCACTCGTCTTCAATCGTTTCAGGCGAGGACGGCTGCTGCGGACGCCCTCCACCTGGTGAGTAGGTCCTATAGGGGCGGTTTCCAGGAAACGTCACCGGGGGAATGTTCTTTAGATCGCTGGTGCTGAGGAGTTTAGCCCTGATCTCCTCCCCGAACTTTACCGCCTTTGATTTATCCGCCTCATCAGGGCGTCCCCTCGCAATTGGCATCTCAGCTGAGCTGAATGAGTGCTCTGCCAAGAAGACGCCGCCAGCCACTGGCTTGAAGCCCAACCCCGAGGTTATGTCGCTCAGCTCCAGCAGGGCGTCTTCATATGCCCTGTTGCCGTATACTACAACTAAGACAGCGGGTGTGTCATTACCCTTGATTTGACTGAGCCTCTTCGCAGCCAGTGTGGGGACCCGCCCCACGTAGACTGGCACGCCTATAATTGCTAGCTCCTTCCCGAAGGGGGCAAGTCCCTTCGCGGCGAAGTTGGGGTGAGTCAGATCTATGTATTCGGCGGGTGCTTCTAGTCCCTCTGAGATATATTCGAGTATTCGTCTTGTGGTTCCTGTTGGTGAGAAGTAGACTAGTTTTACCTTATCGATCTTCATTTCAGAAACTAGGCGTCTAGATGAATTATAACCCTTAGGTTAATCAACTCACCTGTAGAGTTTGTCTGCTTGTACGTTAGATGAGGCTAATGCCAAAGAAACTTTGGGATTAGATTTTCTTAATGAGAAGCTGGAAGTGAGGATAAGACTATTGCACGCTATGCTCAACATGGGCTACGTAAGATGGAGGGCGACTGGTGAGATTCAGGACTTTTGCCGTTTCAGATTCTCTGCGGCTTTCCTCGTCTCCTCGAGGAACTCACTCATCAACTTCCCAAGAAGAGAGTCAGCGATGAACGACTTGAACCCCGACTCATCCATCGCGGGAGAGTAGATCCAATGATACCCACCCTTTCCCGACTCCTCCACACCCGATAAGATACCCAGCTTACGCATAGCCTCGAGGAAGTTGATGATGCTGGCACGGGAAATGGTCTCTCCCTCGAGAACCTTGTTCACCTTCGCCCAAAACTGTGAAGCTCTTCGCCCCATCTGGGCTGCTCCACAGCACCTGAAGGGCCTTCAACTGCCACGTCTTGAGTACGGCTTCAAGGCCCGCCTTAGAGGTATCGTATGTTATTCCGGTCATTCATGAGTGGCAAGCCGAAGCTTACTTTTAACTGTTATTCTAAATTGTTGTAGTTAGTGGATAGACTTTCAATTCATTGGGTTAGCGCGCGCGGCTTTGATAGCGCGAGCATGTTCTAGTGAGCAAATTACCAGGTCTCGATGACGAGCCCTGGAATCTTGTTAAAATGACTTAGATTCCTTGTTACCAGAGGCTCATTGTACCTAGCCGCTATCCCCGCTATGAACTCATCCTCAATACCTATTGATTCACCCCTCTTGCTTAACGAGGAGTGTATCTTAGCGATTTGAAAAGCTGCATCGACATCATAGGGCAGGATCGTGAGATCGCTTAGGAAACTAGCCGCCTCCCTGAGGTTAGACTCGGATCTAGCCGACCTCCACGCCCCAACGAATAACTCGTATGCGTTTACAGGCGTTGTTGAAGTCTCTATCCCATTAGACTCAAGGCGACCTATGTGCTCAGCTGCCGTTGGGTTGCCTCGAAGCAGCGCTACTAAGATATCAGTATCTAGGCAGACCGTTGTCTTGCCACCCGGACATTGCCTTCAGTGTTTAGGGCGTCTATCTCTTTATAGATGAGTTCAAACTCGTCGTCTGAGCCGACCCATCTCCCCTTGTGCTCTAGGAGGGAGCCTCTCTTTCTGGATCCGAGAAGTCTGATTATTACCTCGGTGAAGCTCTCTCCCGTTCTCTTGTTGTCTGCCAGTATGTTGTATGCTTCTTCAGAGATTGTGATGTTTTTATGAGCCAACCCAACTTCAAAAATCAGTGTATTATCCGTGTATTTAATCGTTGCCGCGCACACGCGCGCGCCTTTTTGGGTAAGATACCCTTATCCGTGAGTCGTTTGATGCTGGTTCTTATCCTGTAATCGGGGTAGTCGATGTATTTTTTGATCTCTGATAGATTTGATGCTTTTCCGCTCCGTGCTAGCTCCAGTATCGTATGATCGAGAACGTGTCTTTCGAGTTGGTGGAGTATAGGTGTTTTAACACCGGTTCTGTCCTGGACGGCCTCGACGCCCTCTAGCAGCGTCATGCAGAGCTGTTTGTCTGCCTTCTCCTCCTGGGCCGTCATCTCCTTCATCACGGTTCCCCAATTGAAGCCGGTGGCTCTGGCGAGTTGCATCATGTCCTGGACGTCGCCTTCGCGTTCGGTGACGGATTTAAGGAGGAAGAGGTCCTCGTTGCTCAGGATGTGAACTTGGAGATTGCCGATGCTTTGCTGGATGGCTCGGAGCTTCATCGAGTCCGTTAAGTTCAGGGTATTGGCTATCTTTCCCACGAAGATGTCTAAGCGTGGCGAGGAGCCCTTCACCATGATTGCTGAGGGGTTTAGCCTGCGGTCGCTGTCAGTCATCTCGACGTTGAGTTCCTCGTAGCCTAGTGATGAGAGCGCCGTTCTCAGATTTTTGAGCGTTTCACCCTCCTCGACGACGATGTCTATGTCCTTTGTAGCCATCTTCAAACCCCGTATCCTCATGGCCTCCCCGCCGAGGATGTAGATGTCGAGGGGCTTGGGGATTCTTAGGGCAAGCTCCGAGAGTACTTCGGTCGAGGGTGGTGGTTTCAGGGCCTCCGGGTCCACGCCGTATAGCCTGGCTTTTTCAGCGAATTCGTTCCATGGCAGGAAGAGGCGTGGTTCGCTGAGGGTCATGCCCCTAACGTAGTTTTCGAGCTCGATCTCTGTGTCGCGAGAGCTGAGTCTCCTTGATATCCGCCTCAGCTTCTCGAGGTCGATGATAACGTTGTTCTTTGCGTAGAATACTGCGCACTCGGTGCGCTCCACGGCGTCGGTTGAGATCGTTAATGCGTGGGCCAGCACCTCCTCGGGTCCTAAATTTGCCTCGGGTTGGGCATAATAGTCGTAGACGGTACGTAGTTCGATTCCGTATTTCGGGAAGGCTGAGAAAGCGGTGGGTGTACCTGAGGCGGTTTTGTGGCGTGGCACCCTCTTTAGGATCAGTGTTGGTGAGAAGTAGAGTACCTCTGCGTAGGTCTCTACTAGGCGCCTCTGTTTCTCGTCCTTCCACAGTCTCAGGAATAATCCGAGTTCACGGTCATCGACTAGGGTATATGCGCCGTCCACGTCGTCGACCGCCCCCGTCTCCATTATCCTGTTGAGTGATCTTCGAACTGTCCAATATGTCATCCCAGTCTTCTCCTGGATGGCTTGCAGGTCGTGCGAGTCGAGGAGGGCGATGGCCACGTCCTCGCTGGAGTCTGTGAGTAGTTTCGTTACGTCAAACCGTTTTGCCACGACGCGGAGGAGGGTTGCGTGAGCTGTCTCAGATAGCTGAATGCCTCCGTCGACCTTCTTGGCGAAGCCCTTCTGGATGAGAGACTTTGTTATCTGGCTTCCCCTCGCATAAGTTGTCCCTAGGGCCTCAGCTACCTCTTTGATTGTCCGTCTACCATCGATGAGTATGAGAAGGGCTTTGACCTCGCTTTTTAACATTGTTGGCGCAGGATTTTATTTACTTATAAGTATTTAAAATATTGTGCAAAGTATTCAAATCAGTAATGGGACAAATCTCTTTGCATTGGGATCGTATGAACGCGCGCGGGCGGCTTCCTTGAAGAACGGATTGTGAGTTCTATCCCTCTTTAGTAAAGGCTGAGAAAGATGCTAGAATAATTGAGGTGATTGCCAAGATTAATCCGGAGATGACTCCTATTATCATAATAAATGCAGCGGCTAAGCTTAGGTAGTTAAGGTTAAGGAAGGTTGTGATAAGGTAATAACCGGCGTAGATTCCGATTGCCAATGAGAGTAACCCAGGGATCCCGAAGAACAAGAATGGCTTAGTCGATATGAGTTTAATGAAGTTTTGAGCAATACCTTGATCATTCGGTTTATCTTGGGTAGGTGGTTGTTGCTTGATCTCTGTGTTTATTTGGGGTGCCTCTAAGGTTTGAGTCTCATATTCGTCTATTGTGAATGGCGCTCTCTGCAATTCGATGGGTACTTCTCTTAGGTTGAAGCCGTTACCGGAGGCGACTCCCAATATTCTGGAATGCTTCTCTAGGACCTCAGGAGGCGCTGAAAGGAAGGCTTTGAGCGATTTCTGTGAAAGAGCCATGAAGATATTCTTTAAGTCGTCTTCATCCGCATTCTCCGATTGATTTGTCCCTTCTGTCGGTTGGGCTCCAAAGACTATGTCTACCTCTTTCGATTTTATTGGGGAGAGGATATTCTGTATCTCCGAGGGTTGAAGGCGGGGATTTACGTCCATAACTAGAGTGGTGGCTGGTTCCAACTCAAGTGAGCGCTCTAGGAGGGTTCTGATTGTTGCTATACGTCCAATGCTTGCCTCGTGTCGGATCACCGTGGCACCTAGGCCTGTCGCTATCTGCCCCATGAGGTCATCTGAGCCGTCGTCACAAACTAAGATGCGGTCGAAGTATGGCTTTGATTTGATGATGAGTGCTCCTATCTCCTTCTCCTCGTTGTAGGCTGGGATACAGAGAACTGTTGAGATGGGTTTAATCGAGGGTTGAGGGGAGGGTATTTTTTGAGACATGTTTATGGTCTCCGTTTTTAGCTCAACCGTTTCAACATGTTGGTGAGGGTTTGTGGAGGCCTTAACTGATTCCTTCGAATTTTTTTGGATCTTTTTCTTAATTCTTATCTTTTTATCTGCCCTATTATTTGTCTGTGTCTTCCCTTTCAATGCCTTAATTTTAGTATAGTTTAATTCCGGATCAGTTTCCATGATTTAGCCCTCTGCGCACCCTGACCTGATATTCTCCTAGTTACGATTAATGTTTAGAATAAAATATGTTATGGATATGTGATAGCTGATAGGCTTTCATGATTATACGTGTGTGCACGCGTAAGGGGACTCTATACGGCGTCAGTGGCTTGATTAGATATCAACTCGAGTTCGCAGAGTCAGGTTGTTGAAATATTAAGAGATAAGATGCGTGTGCGCTAGTTGGGCCGATTAAACAGGAAGCCCAGCCCTTTAGAGCTGGGTGCTCACTGGATTATCCCAGTGAATGAATTGCATTCGTAGAAGAAACCAGTGTTTGTTGTTACCCGAATAACGTATGAAGTGTTGTTTTCGAGAGTCGTCGCTGAAAGAGTTACGTGTAACTCGTTGACGGTTCCTGGGGAGATTGAGGTGTTTACTCCTACTAACTCAGGGTTCATAGTTGATTGGCTCTTATTGATTGAGACAGATTCTAACATCGCTGTTAAGGCGCCCATCTCTCTGACCGTGACCATGAAGTTTCTGCTGTCAATCCAAGTCACCTGTTCTATTCTTATCTCCGTCTGGGCGCGCATTGATTGGTACCCGATCATTGAGATTATCCAGGAGTAGGTTAGAACTGAGCATGCGACTGCTACGAAGATCATTAGAAGTATTGAGACTATTGTGCTCAGGCCTCTCCTGTTATTCCTTTTGATAATCTTCACTTATTTTCGTTTAGAAAACTATAGATGATGCCTATATATTTAATGAGTTTTAAATCAATATTATCATTTTATGCAGCATTTGAAGATACGCTCGCATTAGACTCTTCCACGTCACGCGTACGCGCGTGTCAAATAAGCCAATTAATGGACCCCTTTGACATCGAGATCCTGAACCACCTGAGAGACAGCAAACCCAGAGAATTCAAACAGATCCTCACCGCAGTCAAGCTCTCCCACAACACTAATGCATCACCTCGACTCACTCGAGGACCAGAAGATAATGCACGCGCCTCTTCTGAGAAGTTGAGTCTCTTCACCACCCACACCCTGTGGAGGTCCTATGCTTAAAGATTCGAACTGACTTATGCACACACGATCAAGCTAAGGTAATCGTTGTTAAAGACCCTTCAACGAATATTCTCAGCGACGTTCAATTCAGCGGGTGCGCGCCGCCCCATAGATAAGCAGACCAAAACCAGCGATCATAGCAACAATTGATCCAATGATGAACATTTGTTCATTATCGTAACGCTGTTTTAGTGCTGGGTCTAACGCTGCCCCTATTTGTCCTAGTACTGTTGACAGATTCTGATAGTCGGACAAAAGGTGAAATAGGCCAACTGCTCCAACTACTAGAAGTATCAAGCCTATTACGAAGATTCCAGTCTTCATAGTTTTACTTTAGGTAGGCTAAAATTTAAAGGACACGAGCGAGCGCGCATAAACGATAGCACTTAAATGCTACCTGAAGTCCCTCGTTATCTCCCTCAGAGCTTCAATTATCTTTCTAGGGTCAGTGGGCTTCTCGAAGACGTATTTGAACTTCTCCAGCTTCTTCGCGTCGATAGCCTGTAGAAAACCCGTCAACAGGATGACCCTCATACCTGGGTATTCAAGCTTGATCTTATCGGCTAACTCATCGCCCTTCATGTCGGGTAACACGTAGTCCAAAATAGCAGAGGCGTATCTTTTATCATTCATCCACTCTAGCGCGGCAAAGCCGCTGTAGACGGCGTTAACGTTGAAGCCCTCGTCCTCCAGTATCAGCTTCATTTGTTGGGCTTCTCTTTGGTTATTCTCTACTAGGAGGATCAGTGGATTGGTGACCATTGCTTTTATGTGATTCGTCGTGTTGAATAAAAGTGAGTTGTTTTTGAGTAAAGACTTTCAAACGTTTCACATGTGTAGTGTGTGATATACGGGATATGTGATACGGTGATGAAGACCGTTTGGTCGAATTATTTACCTGTTCTAAACAGTAGTGTTTTACTCTTCTAGCATTAACGGGGATATATGGCTGCTACCGATGCCAACGAATACGAGATGAGGAAAGAAAACCAGGGTACCAACATTGAAGAGAAAGCCAAACCGGTCAAGAATCAGGGGAGCCTCGTTTACAAAGTCGTTGTCTTGATAGTGATCATCGTACTCTCTACGTCCACGGTCTTTCTCTACCAAGACAATCAAAGCCTCAAAGCCACATTAAGTGAACAAACGGTGAAAACCGCGCGACTACAATTATTCATACTTGGCTCTAATGCGCTTGCAGATTCTAACAGCCCCCCACCTATATCAAAACTCCAAGCAGTAAACATGGTGCTTGAGAAAGAACACTATAATTTAACGAGCCTAAGCGATTTGAGAGTCAACGCCAGCCTACGTTATTATGAGCATAACTATGCGCGCGCGGTTGGTTTAGAGTAAGCTACGTGAATTACTCAGTAACTGATTATTCTTCGAAGGTCGTGAACAACGTCACGATTCCCCGGACAAATTTAGGCGCTGGTAAATTAGTAGGTAGGTATGTTTGGGCAGTTGATGTAAGAAATACTAATCGACCAATGTATTATGATCGATGGGCGGATTACATGGTTGATGTCAACACCGGTGAACTATTTTTCCTCCGCCCCCCATAATCATGCGAAATGTGTGTGATACATGCGATATATGATACGGTGATGAAGAGAGTATATAGGAGAGTAGGAGAGAGAATAGACAAGAATTAGTGAACGTACGTAAGGATGAGAGGGTTTGGGGCCATAGTCTTATCCCCCCCACACACACACTTTTATACGTTTATGCTTACTACTACTAACTAACAATTATTTTATTAATTCTATTTCTTTATTATTACTTACTCTTACTTACTCTCATTCACACCACACTTATATCACGTGTAGCGTATATCACGTATCATCTTAGAAATAAGTTTATGTAAAAATATTTTAAATTGGAAAGGACTTTAAATTGCGCGCTCGCATTAAGATTTGAAGGAACTTCTATGCAAGTTAAAGTTTGGAAATTAAGTTTGATGTTCTTTATAATCTTCGCTTTGTCAGCAATCAGCAATGTCCACGCCGCCACATTGACAGGC
>Ga0182021_10000628_pt1 | contig 38598 bp, 28 predicted proteins | sample 612E3MmetaG_FD_120493 | JGI IMG/M metagenome (GOLD analysis project Ga0182021, IMG submission 120493) | Permafrost microbial communities from Stordalen Mire, Sweden - 612E3M metaG (Illumina Assembly) | ecosystem: Environmental > Terrestrial > Soil > Wetlands > Permafrost | place: Sweden...
AACGTTCTCCAGGAGATGGGCTCGCCACTCCCGAAGCAGCCGCAACTGATGTCCTTGCCCCCAACCTTCGCGTGCACCATCAGGCCGACAAAGAACAGCAGCAGCAACGACACGATCGCCGTGGAGGTGCGGAACCAGCGGCCGGCGATCAACAGCAGGCCCAGCAATACCTCAAACCAGGGCAGTGTGTGCGCCACCAACTTGGCTACCCACATGGGCACCACCTCGTAAGCGGCGATATCGGCGGCGAAGAGCTGCCACGGCTCCGACAGCTTGAGGTATCCGGCATAAAGGAAGCCGCAGCCCAGCGCGACCCGCAGCACGATGACGGCGATTTTGAAAATCTTACTTTTTGAGAAGGGCATCGATATAACCGCGCAACAGGCTGTAGTCGGTGAATTGCGTCCAGGGGTGTTGCCTGAGCCTGTAGGTGATCATCAGGGTCGGGGTCTGGATCCGGGGCAGGGTGAGCATGGACTGCGTCCCCCGATCGACATCGCGCTGCACATCGGCCAGCACGGCGGGATCGCTGGCCAGCGCCTGCACCTTCTTCCGCTCCTCCGGGGTGAGCACGGCGGCCACGGTTTCCCATACCTTGCCGCTCGAGGCCCAGGCCTGCTGGTTGCGGAACAGAGCGTCGCTCACCGTCTGATACTTGCCGATGCGCGCGGCAGCCACGGCGAAGGCCGCGGCCGGGCGCGAGTACTTGTGGTCCGGAATGTTGAGCGGAAACTCGCGGGAAATCAGGTACGCCTTGCCGGTTTTCACGTAGTCCAGAACGATGGCGGGCAGTACGGCCTCATGCAGGTGTTTGCAGCCCGGGCAGGAGAAATCGCTGTAGATCTCAAACAGCATGGGGGCGGCGGGGTCGCCCATGGTTCTACCCTTATCCGCGTCGGGGCCGGCCGCCAGGCACGGCAACAACGCGGCCAGGGAGAACGCAAGAAATCTCATGCCAGTCATTGTACGTTTACCTGGCGAGCAGCAAGTCTACCATGCTCTTGAAGAGGCCGTAGTCGATCCAAGTGCTCCACAGCGTCTGCTTGCCCTTGCGCGTCATCACCAGGGTCGGCGTACGGTCCACGCGCGCGGCCATGCCGAGATCGTAATCGCGCTGTACTTCGGCGGCGACAGCCGGGTCTTTGAACAGCGCCTGCACCTTCTTCTGTTCCGCCGGGGTGAGCGCCGGGGCGACGGTTTCCCATACCTTGCCGCTGATGGCCCACGAGGACTGGGTCTGGAAGAGGGCGTCGCAGACCTGTTGGTACTTGCCCACTCGCGCCGCGGCGGCGGCGTATAGGGAAGCCGTCTTGGAATGCTCGTGCCCGGGTCCGGTCAGGGTGAACTCATGGAAAATCAGGTACGCCTTGCCCGGCGTCACGTATTCCGCCATGATCCTGGGAAGAGTGTGCTCGTGGAGATCTTTGCAGTGCGAGCAGGTGAAATCGGAGTACAGGTCCATGCGCAACGGCGCGGCCGGGTTACCCACGCTTTTACCGTCCGGCCCAGCGGCCAGGCAGGGAAGCATCACGGCGAGTGCAAGAGCAAACATCTTCATTCTTTTATGCTACACCAAACATTTTGGCGGCCATGGTGAATGGGGGTGGTTAACCTGTCCGCGGTCCCACGGGTGCTCAACGGTTTTGGGAGGACACGGCCAGGCGTAGCGTTTCCCGTGGGTTTCGGGGCTACTTGAGCGCGAGCTGTCCTGTTGACTGCGGCGCCAAGCCGCCGGGCAGGACTACGGTTGTCGTGGAGGGCGCCAGGTTGCGCGCCCGCGCGAAGTCGGCTTTGAGCCTGGTTGTGATCTTGTCCGCCACGTCCGTGCTGGCCCCGCGAAACTTCGCCCCCAGGCTCTCCTGCGTGGTGGCCCAGATCACGTCGCCTTCCTTGTTGACCAGGCGCACCGCGGCCACCGCCTCGTGACGCCGCTCCGTCGAATGATCGCTCTCGCTTTCCCCGATGCCGAAACCGGCGTTAAGGCCGGTCGTGGTTCTAGTCGTGCGCCCGGTCCCAAGACTGGTGTGCGCATTCACGCTGTCCGACGAATTGTGTACGTCGGTGAACACCAGGTCTTCCGCTGCGCCTCTCAAGGTGGCATCGGCCCGTTCCGGGTTCTCCGTGAGCACGAAAAGATTGCTGGTCTCCAGACTGCTCAACAGAATGTCGCGCATCTGCGCGGCGGTTTCTCCGCCCGTCAGCCGGTCCACGTACACGCGCCGGATCTGCAACAACTGCTTCAACGAGCTCTCTTCGATTGCGACTGCCGAAGGCGGGGCCTCCGCCGCTACCGCGGACATCCCGAGGGTGGCCAGAAGTACTGGAAGCCGAGTCATCCTATGCCTGCCTTTCGTGCTTCGCTGTCTCGATACTGGATGTGGCGATGTCAACCAATTAGAACAGAGCATCCTGTATACCAACGATAGTATCCTGGCGGGTCTTAGGTCACAACAGAATTCGCCTGAAATCGGGCGCGATTCAGACCAAAGGTATCACTCCCCCGTTTAATACCTACGGTGGTCCCTACCCTTGCGGGTATATCGGAGTGCCCTCAACAGCATTTCGCTTGGGAATATCTGGCGCGCAGCCGCTGCCCGCTGAATCGCCGCCACTCTTCGCCGGAGTGCGTGCGCCCGTGCGCCTGCAGATGCCGCTGGTAGGCGCTCTCATCCGCTAACTCGCGCAATAGCGCCATCACCAGCCGAAACAGCCGCCTCACAGTTCCTCCGCCTGAAGCCGCGACACCACGAATGGCGCTTCGTGCAACTGCCGGTCGCCGCTCCCGGCAAGAATTCCGGCCCACACCCGGACCGAGTCCACCAGAATCACCGCCACCAGCACCAGGAACACGGCGCAAACGCAAGCGTCCAGCCGGGCGTTGAAGATCAGCGTCTGCGTCAAGGCCCTGTTTGTCAGGTGAAGCCGCTCCAGCTTGTCCGCCTGCGCCAGAAAACCGATTGCCGGAACCGGCGAGAAGATCTTCTGCCAGGCCGCCGTGAAGGTGGCGCCGACCAGCCACACGAGGGGCGCGCAGGTGATCCACATATACCTGGCCCCGTGCATTTTCAGCAGGATGGTGGTGGCCACGCAGAGCGCGATGGCGGCCAGCAACTGATTGGAGATACCGAACAGCGGCCACAGCGAATTGATGCCGCCCAGCGGATCGCGTACGCCCTGCACCAGGAAGTATCCCCACGCCGCCACTACCGCTGCCGAAGTAGCAATAACCCCGGGCATCCAACTGGTACGTCCCAGTGGCGCCGACACGTGCCCCAGGAGATCCTGCAGCATGAATCGCCCGACACGCGTCCCGGCGTCGATGATGGTCAGAATGAACAGGGCTTCGAACATGATGGCGAAGTGATACCAGAAACCGATCACCGCCTTTCCGCCGCCCGAGCTGGCGAAAATGTGGGCCATACCCAGCGCCAGGGAAGGCGCGCCGCCAGTCCGCGAGAACAGCGTGTGCTCGCCCACGTCGTGCGCCAGAGCAGCCATGTCGCCCACCGTCACCGGAAAGCCCCAAGCCGAGATGGCCGCCACCGCCGCCTCTGGCGCCGCCCCCACGATCCCCGCCGGCGAATTCACCGCAAAGTACACACCCGGCTGCAACACGCACGCCGCGATCATCGCCATGATGGCCACGAAGCTCTCCAGCAGCATGCACCCATACCCCACCGGCCAGGCGTGCCATTCGGTAGCAATCATCTTCGGCGTGGTGCCCGAGGAGATCAGCGAATGGAACCCGGAGATGGCCCCGCACGCGATGGTGATAAAGCAGAACGGAAAGATCTTCCCCGCGAAAATCGGCCCGGTGCCATCGGTGAATCGGGTGAACGCCGGCAGTTGCAGCTCCGGCCGGACGAAGAGAATCCCCACGGCCAGCATGGTCACTACGCCCAGCTTGACGAACGTGCTCAGGTAATCGCGCGGCGCCAATAGCAGCCACACGGGCAAGGCGCTAGCCAGGAATCCGTAAAGGATGATGGCGATGGCGAGCGTCATCGCGGTCAGCGTGAAGAAGGGCGCGAGGCTGGCCGATTCGCCCACCCACCGCCCGGCGAAGATGGCCGCCAGCACCAGCACGAAGCCCAGCACGGAGCACTCCAGCACCTTTCCCGGCCGCCAATAGCGCAGATACAGCCCCATGAAGATGGCGATGGGCATGGTGGCCGCGATGGTGAACGTGCCCCACGGACTGCCCTTCAGCGCGTTCACCACAACCAGCCCGATCACCGCCAGCAGAATGATCATGATGAGCAGGACCGTCACCAGCGCGATGAAGCCGCCCACTTTGCCAATCTCCTCGCGCGCCATCTGCCCGAGCGATTTCCCGTCGCGCCGCATGGAGGCGAACAGGATCACGAAGTCCTGCACCGCGCCGCCGAGGCACGCGCCAACGATGATCCACAGCGTCCCCGGCAGGTAGCCGAACTGGGCCGCCAGCACCGGACCCACCAACGGTCCCGGACCGGCGATGGCCGCGAAGTGGTGGCCGAAGACGATCCATTTGTTGGTGGGCTCGAAATCGTGCCCGTTGCGCAGGCGCTCCGCCGGCGTGGAACGCCGGTCGTTCAGCGCCATCACGCGGGCGGCGATGAACTTGCCATAAAAGCGGTAGGCCGTCGCATAACTGCACGCCGCCGCCACCACCAGCCACAAGCTGTTGATATGCTCCCCACGGTGGAGCGCGATGGCGCCCAAACAGATGCCCGCCGCGGCAGCCACCGCAACCCAAAGGAAATACCGCAAAATCTTCACGAACTAGAGTCTACTAAATTGCGGCGGCATGGTTGCTCATGACGCCCTTGGGGGCGTCTCAAGCGAATGACGAGAATGCCGCAGCCGACCAGCAGACCGCTCCCTCAGAAGCTGAGAAAAAATCGGTTGACAGGCGAAAGCGCCTGTCCCACAAAGCCGCAGGTTGTTTGTCTGCAATAGGTGTTACCGGGCGCTCGCCGGCACCGGAATGGTCAACGTGCCGATATTGCCGCTGTTCAAGTCCCGCACGATGACGCGAAGTGAGGTCGCTTTGGAGTCCGGTTTGAAGCCGTGGCCGAATTGGAGGCCGCTCTTGAGCGTCTTGTCGTAGGTGTCCTGCCGCAGTTTCAGGCCGAGAGTCTGCGTAAGGGATTCGGAGGCGTTGCCGGCACTGTCGCGCGCAAACATCATCACCTGGACCTGACCGCTCCACCGGGCGCCATCAAGCTGCAAGCTGACACCCGCCAGCCCGATGTTGAGTTTCAGTTCCTGGCCGTCCGGTCCCGTAGCAGGCGACACATCTCCGCTCAGCTCGATACCGCTTGCGTCAACCGGGCTCCAGAGCGCCTGCCGCAATTCCGCCTCAATGCGGCGGGAGTCCCGCTCCGGCGGCTCCGGCTCGAAGTAGCCGGCCCGGAAATGTACCTTCAAGTCCCGGCCGGGAAGCTTAACCTTTATGGGGTGGAAGGAGCCGTCGTTGTTGGAAGTCTTGGGATAGAATCCCAGAGTGTAAGTGACGCGAGAGTCCTCCAGCGAACTGCGGATGGCGCCCATGGCGTCGTTTGTGTTCAGGAATGCATGTCCGCCCGTGGCTGCCGCCAGTGCAGTTAGGGAAGACTGTAGATACAGGCTGAGTTGCCGTTTCCAGTCCGCGGACGCGGCGACAAAGTCGCCGGCCGCTTTCCGGGCGCCGGCTTCGGAGGTGGCGCCCAGTGTTACCCGGCTGGGGATTACGAACGATGCGTCGAGGGCATAGGGTGCGAGGCCGCCCGGATCGATTGGATAGACGGTGACGCCGGCCTGGACAATGGTTCGCAGCACCTTGACCTGATCTTTGAACTCTCCCGGCAGGAACGCCTTGCCGGAAATCAGGATCACGTTCTTTCGTCCGGGTACGGAGGCCAGGTGATTGGCCACGGCCCCAAGAAGCATGATGGCGTCTAGCCTGATGGCGCTGGACCCCGCATCGTGTGCATAGAACTGGGAACGATGGATCGCTTTCAACGTCTCGGCGTCAAAGCTGGAGAAGTGCGTCGCAAACTCGGTCCACACATCCAGGACATTGGCGGTGGTGGACCCTGGAGCGGGAGGCGCTTTCCAGGATGGCAGACGCTCCAGAAGATCGGCGCAGGTCTCGTTGTACTCGTGAAGGATCCAGAAGCGGTCCGACCCCAGGAGATAGATGCCCAGCCGGTCCTCCGGGTGGACATGCCGGAGGAACTGGATGAGTTGCTCCCGGGCGTACACCAGGTCCTGCCAGGTCATCCGGTTGATATCCCAGGTGTTTCCCACATCGATCACGATGATGGTGGGCGCGTTGGGAGCGCCTGGTTCCGCCTGGGGCCGGTTGGAAAACGCGAGGGCGGGCGGGGTGCTTGGTGCTGAAGGCTGGACGACGGCGCTACCGGCATGACCGTAGTCTTCCACCTTGAAAATTCGAATTTCCTGCCGCTTGTCCTTGTCATAAAGCTCGAAGTCGCTCGCCTTGAGATCGGTCACGGGATTGCCGTGGCTGTCCCTGACGACCACGCTGACTTGGACTAATTGCGTGTTGACGCGCAGCGTCAGGGGCGGCGCGGGTCCCTGGGCGATGGCACCCGCGACGGATACCAGGGCCACGATGAACGCGGTTCGGACCGCGGCTTGGAAGGTCATGGGTGCGCCTCCTGACGCTACTGGAAAAAGACGCCGGTGCCGCCGAAGAACACGTCCGTGAAGATTCCACGGTCGAGGCCCGGCGCCTGGAAGGTCACCGGATTGCTGTACTGTCCGATATAGAGAAAGCCCAGAGGAACGGTCGCCGATCCAACCTGTAGCGTGGCGCTAGCCGGCAGCGTGGAGAGTATCCATGAGGGAATGGTGAATGACTTGGCGGCCGCGGGCGCGGTGCACTGGAACATCGCAACGTGATTATTGAAAGTGGGACTGTCGTAGGAGAAGCCGCCGATGGTGACCTGCCCGTTCTGCTTGGCGGGATCGGAGCCATCCCACTTCACGGTAAGGTCGGCCGACCGGGGCACGGCCTGGCTGCGGTCGAGGTTGGTGAACGCCACGTCTCGCGTACCGGTGGTTTCGGTGGCGGTGAATGCGCCCACACCTTTCCCGCCGGCGCCGGAAATGGTGTACGGAAATCCGCTGTAGAGGATTCTCGCCCTGCTGCTGAGGACAGCGCCGTAGTATCCTTGATAATAGCTCTGCGGCACCGGCTGGGTGCCCTGGCCGTCCAGGTTCAGCGCGGCGCCGGCATCCAACTGCGCGGGACTGGAGTCGGAAAGGGTTCCGCTTCCGAAGTTGGCCCCCTTGGCCGAGCAGTTCCAGGAACAATCCACCGCGACGCAGTAACCCGAGGAGACGCCGTAATCCGCCAGGCCGGCAGTCTGCGGCGTATAGCTGCTGAAGGTGACTAACCCGTAATCAAAGGTCACATAGGCTGCCAGCGAGGGAGAAAATGGCAGGTTCGAATTCTCCAGGCGGGCGTATCCAAAGGTGGCGTTCTGCCCGGAGGCCAGCTTGCTGACCAGGTCCGGTCCCATGATGGAATCCGAGCAGGTCTGGCCACTGGCCGATACCGCGATAGTGGCGATGTTGCTCAGCGTGCCGCCCGTCTTCACAACAATCGGCACCTGGCATCCCTGCACTCCGGCGGGCACCTGGAAGTTGATCTGATCGAGCCCCGAAAATCCCGAGCGCCCGTGGTAGGAGACGGCCGCCGTGGTGTTGCCGACAATGACCTGGACGTCGCTCCCCACGTTGCCCACGGGCGGCGGTTGCGTATCGGTGGCTGCTATGGCTCCCAGTCCGGTACCCCACAGCACACCTACGTCACCGGGGTGGAACGTCTGAATAATGGTATTGGATTGATAATTCGCATTGGTTGCCACGGCCTGCCCCGCGCCGGTGGAGGCAAAGGTGTAGATGCCGAACGAACTGGCAACCACCTGAACGGGCGCGCTCGCGCTGGCCTGACCGTTATAAGTTACGGTAATGGTCCCGTCACCGATTGGAGTAGTGGATGGCAGGATGGCGTTCACCTGGTATCCGTACGCCAGCAGGATGAACGCGTCGGTCGAGGTGCCGTTGACCGTGACCTTCACCGAGGTGCCGCCCAGCGTGGTCTGGAGGGGGTATGTGGCGGCCGTTAACCATGGGATGGGGCCTATGCCGGTTCCAAAGACGGTGAATATGGAACCTTGTGCAATCCCAGATCCGGTGGATCCGATGATGCGGTAGCTGGCGGAATTCACCGCTGGACTTACCGTTCTAAGTACGGGTTGCGCGAAGGTCAGGCTGCTCAACAAGGGGAGCGTGGCAAACAATAGAGTGAAGCGTTTCATAATAGTGCCTCCAGGGTAAGTATCCATTTCCGCAAGACGCATGTTTGACGATAATCGGTACACAATATCTGAAATTATTGCATGCCGCCCCGCCTACCGCACCTCACCGTGCATGGCTTGTTTGGCGAACTCGCCCGAGGGGTTCAGCGTGTACTCCCAGTTGGCGATCAGCGTGGGACCCCATTCCGGGTCGAAGCACCAGACCAGCCAACTGATGCCCTTGCCTTCGAGATACTTGATGATCGACGGCCCGTACGGCGCCTGCGGGGCGGCGGGCGCGCCTGCCGGGGGCTGCCGCGGCGGTCCGAACCCGCCGAACTCGGTCGCCACGATGGGGTACTTCTCCGCCGCGAAACCGAAGTCCTCCTCCCATTTCGGCTCCCAAGGCTGCGGCCGCTTGTTGGCATAGGGGTGCGTCACGTAGCCCACGCCTTCGGCCGCAATCGGGCTGAGCAGCAACGGCGTCAGGTCGTAGGCCCAATCGAAGCCCGCCACCAGGGGAATGGCCTGTGCGTTGTTGGACCGCACGATGGCGATCAGGTTCTCGTTGATCTTCTTCCATTCGTCCCAGGAGACGGGGCCGAGTTGGTTTCTGTAGGTGGTCGGTTCGTTGAAGAACTCGAAAAACGCCACCGTGTTGTGGCCGGCATAGTGGCGCGCCATGGTGCGCCAGAAACTGTAAGTTTCCTGAAGCGAGGTATCGTACATCGGATCCTGAAAGACGCCGGTGGCGAGGTTGCCGATGGAGTGCCAGTCCAGGTCTATGTACATTTCGAGATCGGTGCACCACGCTACTGCCTGGTCGAGCAATTTGAGGTATTCCGCCGGCGTGCGTTCGCGCCACGCCACCGGATGCACGGGAATGCGCACCAGGCGCGCACCCATTTCCTTGACCTTGACGAAGTGCTCGCGGTTCCAGTGCCCTTGCATATCGAGCTTGTCGGGATCGGAGATGGAGAGGCCGCGGAACAGGATGGCTTGCCCTTGCGGGTCGACGAACTTGTTGCCCTTGACCGAAATCAACGGCATCTTCCTGGCGTTGGTGGTGTAGGGACGTGCGCCGGCGGGGCGGTCGTTCCACCACTGGTGGTTCCGCGTGGTCTGCGCGTGGATGGCGCTGATAGAGGCCAGCAAGACAAAGCCGGCCATGGTTCGAATTGGGGTTGGCATCACAATACCTATAGCGCACTGCCCTGTGCGATGCCAGCCCCAGTGGGACAAGTTTCGGGCGCGATGTTGTCCTCTACCGCACCGGTAGCATCAGCGTGTTGCTGTTCACGCCGTTGATGGTCACGCGCAGGGTCACTGTCCCCGTCACCGAGCCATCCAGCCGGAACTGCGCCGCGTCGATGCCGCAGCGTCCTACCACGGCGAACGCGTTCTCGGCGGGTATCGCCAGTTGGCCCACCTGCACCGTTACCCCATCCGCCAGGTTGTAAGACGGCGATTTTGGAATCGGGAAGCCCTGCGGACGCGGCCGTTCGGTCGGCCCGAACCCCGTGCCGTACAACGTCAGCAGCTCGCCCGGCTGCGCCGGCGCATCCGCCGTCACGGCCGAACCGTCCTCATGTATCGCCACCGCCATCGCCTGGCCGTTCACCGTCACGGCGAACAACCCGGGCGCGTCGCGCACCACCGTGAAGGGCGCGCGCACAGACGCCGCTCCCGCCGGACTGACGGTCATCACCTGGTCCCCCGTCTCCAGATCGTCCGGCACCTGGGCGTTGATCTGCCCCGGCGAAACAAAGAATAGCGGCAGCAGCCGGCCGCCCACGGCCACCGTCAACCCGCCCAGCGTCTGCGGCACCATTCCGTCCGGCGCTATCGCCGTCTGCGCCGTTAGATTGACTCCGAAAATCGATAGGATGCTGCCCGGCGCCACGCTGGCTTGAGGCGTCGTTCCCGCCGCATTCGTCACCCCTCCCGGCGCGAGATACGGTACCGGATCGAACAGCGCCTTCACCGACCGCGGCGCGCTCATCGTCAACACGCCCGACGGAATCGTGCCGTTCAAATCGCCGTCCCAGCGGCGGAATTTGTACCCGGGCTGCGTCGCCACGCTCAACGCCACGCTGGCGGTCGCCGGATAGAAACCGTCCGCCGATGCCGGCAGCACCGTCCACACCCCTCCGTTCACCGGATCGCTGGCCGTGCTGAGCCGGTTGAGCAGGTGATAGCTGGCGTTCACCGTGGCGGGGCTGTCGCCCACCGTGACTACCAGGTCGCCCGCCGTTCCCCCCCAGCCGTCGAAATCCGCGCGCGATCCGTCGCCTTGCGGAACCGAGGCCGGAGCGCTCAGCGTCACTTGCGTCCCCGGATCGCGCAGCGTCACGCACGGCGTCGTGCAGGCCACGCCATCCATCTTAATGCTCAACCCGGCCAGCGAACTGGTGACCGTGAGCTTGGTCAGCGGCGCATACGTCGCCGTCACCCGCATACCGTTGGTGACTGCGTCGGGTGGCACCACGATGTCCTGCGTCGCCGCCCCGCCGTTCGACCATGAGGCAAATTTCCACACCCGTCCCTGCGCGTCGGTCTGCTGCAACGCCGCTTCCAGGTGGTGCGTCTCGCCGGCTCCCCAGGCGAAGAAGGTGGGATCCAGCACGTTGTACTGCCCGTCTATTTTGACCTTCAGGCCGGTTGGCTGCGTCAGAACAGTGACCAACCCCGCGCCTACGTACTTCGCCGTCAGGCTCGTCGGCATGCTCGAACTGGCCACTGTGTAAGCGTGGTTCAAATCGCCGCCGTCGCTCCACGACTGGAATGCCCAATACTTGCCGACAGTATCTTTCTGCGGCGAATTGGCGCCCACGGTGTGCACCGAACCGATCCCCCACTCCATGGTGGTGGGTGTCGGCACCAGGGCCCGGTCGGCCAGCAGCGGCAGTCCCGGCGGATCGGTTGCCAGGTTCACTTTCCTGGCCACCTGAAACAGCGGATATACGGTCATCGGGCCGGTCACGGTCACCGTATCCTGGAAGCCCATAATCACCTGGTTTGCCCCCGGCTGCCAACCCGCGAAGACATATCCCGGATTCGGAAACGCCTGCAAAATCTGTGTTGAGTTCGCCCCCACATACACATCGGTTGTCGCAATGTATGGCGACCCGTTGACCAGGATCGTGCCCGGGCTGGGGCAGTTGGAGAGATCCGGGCAACTAATGAACACCACGCCCAGTGCGTAGGTGGTGTCGAAAACCGCGCGATACTCCGAGATCGACGAGCTGGCCGTCACCACCACCGGATTGAGCGCAAAGGAGCCGCCCGGGAATTCCCAATCGCGAAATGTATACTGCGTCCGGAGCTGGCTCGACTGGACCGCCAGGGGCACGGACAGCGTGTGCTTGCTCCCCTCCGGCCACAGCGCGCTTGAGGCGTGCTGGTAGTATTGGCCGTCCACCATGTATCCGGCGCCGTCGGGCACCGGCGTAATCCGCGTGAGGGTTCCTTGAGTCTGGGCGCGGAATACGGGCGCCAGCGCCATGCTGAGCGCGAAAATGACGAATATCGGTGCGTATTTCCAATTGAATTTCTTCATTGCAGTAATTGGCCCCTTTGTGGGCGACCCGGCCCCCTGCCGTTTGCAGGCAGCGGCCAGACTCGATCCACGCGGGCAGTATACGTGTAAGCCCACGGAAATACACGGCTAACTTTGGTAATGCGGTGGCTGCTAGCCATTTCGAACATTGCTTCCCCGCCGCGCCGGGACTTTAATCGTAAAGTCTGAAGGCCCTAAATATATGCGCTGGAACAATTGCCTAATCATGACCGCGTTCGCCGCTCTGCTGGGCTCGTCGCCCAGCGGTGCCGCCACTTTCGGAACCGTCGTTCCCATCGGCGGCCACGCATCCGATATCGCCCTCGATGAATCGCGAGGTGTGCTTTACATCGCCAACTTCACGGCGAATCGCATCGAAGTCATGTCCACCGCGGACTACTCCATCCACACTTCGATGAACGTGGCGGCTCAACCCGGAGCCCTTTCCCTGTCTCCGGACTCCAAATTCCTCCTGGTGGCGCACTACGGCAGTACCTTACCCGCCGACCCAAGCAAGAACGCCGTCACCCTGATCAATCTCAACGACAATACCCGGCAGACTTTCTCTACCGGCGACACCCCGCTAGGCCTCACCTTTCTTGCCGATGGCCGGGCCTTTATCGTCACCTCTGCCGGGATTCTGCTCTTCGACCCCATCTCCGGCGCCATGCAGAGCGTCGCCACCTTCGCCCTTCTGGCCAGCACCCTGCCGGCGGCTCTCGATACCTTCCCGTCGCAGGTGATTTTGGCCGCGGTGTCCACCAATCCCGATCGCACCTTCGTTTACGCCATCGCCGACAGCGGCTCCACCCAGGCGTTTATTCGGTACGACGCGCGCCGCGGTACACTTTACGCCACCGGCATCGTGGCCTCTCCCAAGCCGCTGCCCCGCGTCAGCGTCGCGACCGACGGTTCCTGGGTCATGATCGGCCAGTACCGCCTCGACGCCGTCGCCGATAACCTCGCCCAGTTCCCCAATTCCGTCACCTCCGTCAATATCGGTGGCAATACCATCGATTCCAAAGCCGGTGTCATCTACGCCCAGATCCTCACTGCCGCCACGGGTGGATCCTCCACCTCGACCTCGGCCGCGCCAGTGCTGAACATCCTCGATGCCGAGAACCTCCTTGTCAAGGACAGCTTCTCGCTGCCCGAAAACATTATCGGCCGCGGCGTGCTGTCGGCCGCCGCCGATCTCTTGTACACCGTCTCCGATAGCGGCGTCATGATCCTCCCGGTCGGCAGATTGAACCAGCAGCACCGTCTCGTTGCTTCCGTGCGCGACGTGGTGGCGCGCGGCACCTTCTGCAATCGCAACGTGATAACTCAGACCATCGTGATCACCGATCCCGGCGGCGGCAATACCGATTTCCTGCTTTCCACCGACACCCAGGGCGTCACCATTTCGCCCTCTTCCGGAATCACCCCGGCCACCGTCCAGGTCCGCGTCGATCCCACCACGTTCCAGAACCAGAACGGCACCCTGTCGGTCGCCATCACCATGAAATCCCTCACGGCGGTCAACCTGCCGCCGCAGATCCGCCTGCTCATCAACAACCGCAATCCCGATCAGCGCGGCACTTTCGTAAATCTCCCAGGCTACCTGACGGACCTCCTGGCCGACCCGATCCGCAACCGCTTTTACATAGTGGCCCAGGATACCGACCAGGTGCTGGTCTTCGACAGCATCAACTATTCACAGGTCGCCGCCCTCAAGACGTCCGCCACGCCGACGCAGATCGCCTTAACCTTTGACCGCAAGTACCTCGTCATCGGCCACGACAACTCCCAGCAGGCGTGGGTCTACGATCTCGACAGTTTGCAGCGCCAGGATCCCATCCAGTTCCCCCCCGGCCACTATCCGCGCTCCATCGCCGAGAGCGGCAAGACCATGCTGGCGCTGGTGCGCAACGTCGGCATCGGCGGCGCCGGCAAGATCGACCGTATCGATTTCACCGCCCGCAAGGGTATTGAATTGCCCAGCCTCGGTGTCTATACCAACAGCGTGAGCCCGGCTGGCGTACTGGCCCCCGCGCCCAACGGCGGCACCATCCTGGTCGCCATGCCCGACGGCAACGTCATGCTCTACGATGCCAACGCCGATACCTTTACCGTGTCGCGCAAGGATCTCGTCTCCCTCGCCGGCGCCTACGCCGCTTCCAGCTACAATTCCTACGTGGTAGGCAGCACCCTGCTCAACGCCTCCCTGGTGCCGGAGGGCACCCTTGAAACCTCCTCCGGCACGCCTTCCGGCTTCGCCTTCATCGATCAGGGCGGTTTTCGAACCACTACGTCGTCCGTCTCGGCCCCGGGCATCATCGAGAGTTTCGATCCCACCCTGGGTACGGCCACCGGCAAGCCCACGCGCCTCGTCGAGGCGCCCCTGCTTGCCAGCGCCGCGGCGGCCTCGAGCGCGGGCTTCCCCATTGGCTCCGGTTCCGGCGCCAACGTGGCCATGAACTTCCTGCGCTCCCTCGCCCCGCTGTACGACCGCAGCGCGATAATCTCCCTCTCGGTCTCGGGCTTCACCGTGCTGCCCTGGAACTACTCCGCCGCCGTCGCGCCGCCCAAGATCACCTCCGTCGTCAACGCCGCCGATTTCACGCTCCCCGTCGCCCCCGGCGGATTGATCAGCATCTTTGGCCAGCAGATGTCTCCGGTCAACATCGCCACCAGCGAGATTCCGCTGCCCACGGCCCTCGGCGAAAGCTGCCTCACCGTCAACGGAGTCGCCGTCCCGCTTTTCTTTGTCAGCACCCAGCAGATCAACGGGCAATTGCCCTTCAACGTCGATGGCAACGCACAGATGACCCTTCGCACCCCCGGCGGCATTAGCGACAACTTCAATTTCTCCATCCTGCCCGCCGCCCCCGCCGTCTTCCGCACCGGCATCGCCGGACCGGAAACCGGCATCGCCACCATCACCCGCGCCGATAACGGCCAGTTCATCACCCCCACCAACCCGGTGCACCCCGGCGATTCCATCGTCATCTGGGCCACCGGCCTGGGACACACCTCTCCGGCCATCGATTCCGGCATGCCCTCCCCCGCGGACCCACTGGCGAGCGCCGTGATTCAGCCCATCGTCACGATCGGCGGCGCCGGTCTGGACATCCAATACGCAGGACTCACGCCCGGCTCGGTCGGCCTCTATCAGATCAATGCCAAAATCCCGGGATCGGTGCCGCAAGGCTTGTCCATGCCGCTGGTCGTCTCACAGGGCGCCAGTTCCACGACGCTCAATGTGCGGGTTGTGAAGTAGCCACGAGAGCCTGAACCATGAAAACGCTTCTACGATCCATGCTGGTCCTCACCGCCGCCGCCGCGGTATGTTTTGCGCAGAAGTGGGAATTTGGCGGTTCCGGCGGCGGTGGCTTCCTCAACAACGTCGCGGTCACGGGCGGAACCGGCTCCGCCACCGCGGGCTTTCAAACCGGCCCCGTCTTCACCGGGTACGTCGGCTTCAGCCAATATAAACACATCGGCGGCGAACTCCGCTACGCTTACCTGCAAAGCAACCTGAGCCTCAAGAGTGGCGGCACCGAAGCCACTTTCTCCGGCGTATCCCACGTCGTACACTACGACCTCATCTTCAAAACCGCCAGGAACAGCGGCAAGATCCAGCTCTTCGCCGCCGTTGGCGGCGGTATGAAGGTCTTCCGCGGCACTGGTAAGGAAGCCGCTTATCAGCCGCTCTACCAGTTCGGCCTCTTAACCAAAACCCAGGCATTGAAACCCATGGCCAGCGTCGGCGGCGGCGTCAAGTTTGCCCTCTCCAAGAAGGTTTTCCTCCGTACCGAATTCCGCGACTACATCACCGCATTTCCCACAGCCGTCATTACCCCGCCGAGCAGTACTGTGAAATATGGCAAGATTCTCCAGGATTTCGTTCCCATGGTCGGCCTTGGCTTCGAAATGTGATCGGCCGATCGCCTTTCCTCTGCTCCCCTCCCGGCCGGGACGCCGCAAGGCATCCCGGCCGGGTCTTTTTTAGGTGGGGCAGGCTTCAGCCGGCCAATCCGAGCGCAGCTCGGACTTCTTCCTAGCGTCCCCTCGGCAAATCGCCCGCCTCCAACTCCTCCACCGCGCAATGGAAATCCCTCAGCGCCGTCTGCTTCATGGTCTCCGCCAGATCCTCACGCCCCGTCGCCAGACGCAGCCGTATGGTCCCCACCGATGCCGCGCACAGGTGCCGGTGCACCATCGCGCACGCCGGATTCAACGCCGTGTTACCGGGCACCGCCATGGTGGCGCAACCCGACCCCTCCAGCCCTCCCTGGTAGAGCCGGAGCAATTCGTTGCGCAGCCCGCTATCGCCGGTGAGCAGCACCCCTTCCATCAACGCCTCCGCCGCTTCGTCCGCGCGCCCTTGGTCCAACAGGATGGCCGCGATCTGGTGGTGGCTCTCCGCGAGTTCGGGCTCCATCCGCCGCCCTTCCAGCGCCGCCGCGAGCGCCTGTCCGCCATCTCCCAGCCTCCGCTGGATCTCCGAGATGCGGAGCATCAGGCCGGCGAACCGCGCGGGCTCGCCGGCGCCCGCCGCTTGCGCCGTGGAGATTGCGCGGCTCTCTAGCAGAAGCTCCAGCGCCCGCCGGTACGCCGCCTGGCTCCCGGCGGTATCGCCCAGTTGCGGGCGCTCGCCTCGCTCCGCGTAATAGGCCGCCGTGCGCTGGTAGCTATCCGCATTGCTGCGCGCGTCCGGCAGATCCCTCAACGGCGCCAGCCCCTTTTCCGCCTCCTCGATCACCGTGTCGATATTGGCGTGACCCGGGTCCGCCTCATGCATCGCCCAAGCCAGCAGCTTGTGCGACTTGAAGCTCCCTGGCGACGCCTCCACGGCGGCTTTCCCCACCGAAAGATCGTCCCGCCAATCCAGATTGCGCGCCCACGTCCGCGCCCCGCAGGCGACTACGATCAGCCCCAGCAGCGCCGGCGCGCCCACCCGATGCCCGGCCGCGCCCGCCCGCCGTCCAGCCGCACCAACCGCGGCCACTACGCCCGCCGCAAACGCGATCGCCGGCAAGTACAGAAAACGCTCCGCCATGATGGTGCCGATCGGGAACAACAGGTTCGACGTTGGAAGAAACACCAGCACCGCCGCGCCCCCCAGGAACACGGCCGTCCGGCTGCCGCGCCAGAGCAGCACTCCTGCGGCCAACGCCGCCCCTAGCGCCATCCACGCCAACCAATCCGCCGCGCTGCCGCCGGCCAGCGGAATCTGCGCCCACGAATAGTCGCAGGAGAGCCGCGCCGGCCACACCAGCAGCCCCACGTACTTGCCCATCACCTTCAACGCCGTCAGCCTGCCGGTCACCCATCCCGCCCCCACGATGGGATTGTCGTAATACGGAAAAACCGTGGCCGCCGAGTTCCACAGCACCGCCGCCCGCTGGTACAGCATGGCCTGAATCGGGATCAGCATGGCGAGCGTCCCCAGCACCAGCCCCACCACCTGCCGCCGCTCCTTCCACCAGACGGCCTCGTACAGCACGACCACCCCCACCACGGTCACCGCCGATTCCTTCGAAAACACCCCGACCGCCGTGGCTGCCGATAGCGCGCCCAGCAGCGCCCAGCGCCGCCAGCCGGCCGATTCCGCGCTCTTCAGATACAGCAGCAGGCCGCCCAACACTGCCATGCCCGCCAACAGATCCGCCCGCCCCACGATGTTGGTCACCGATTCGGTAAGCACCGGGTGCGCCGCCCAAAGCGCCGCCGTCCACGCGGCCGCGCGCCATCCCGCCAAACGCAGCCCCAGCGCGTAAACCAGCAGCACATTGCCCGCGTGCAACAGGAAGTTGATCCAGTGGTAGCCCCCCGGATGCGCGCCGTTGCCCAAGACAGCGTAGTTGAAGAGGTAGGAAAGCGTCGTCAGCGGCCGGTACAGCCCGCTCTCCCCGTAAGGCCACCAGTACGTGTGCCCCCAAATCAGGCCGAGGTTGTCCGCCGTCGCGGCGCGGATGCGGGCATCCTCCAGGATCAGGCCGCGATTGTCCATGGTGAACCCCGCGCCGAATGAATTGCTGTACACGGCCAGCGTCAGCAGGCAAAGTCCCAGCCCGACCAGCAGATGACGGCGCGCCTCGGTCCAGTCGCGCCGCCGCGGCTCACTTTTCCCGGCGGGCGGCGCGGCGGCTTTTCGGTCCCCGGATTTCATGAAACTTCAGACTAACAGATCGTCTCCAGCGTGCTGATCCGCACCCGCGCCCGGCGCGGTCGCGTGCTTCAATGAGGCATGGACACACCAATCACCGTGCTGGGTATCTGCGGCAGCCTGCGCAAGCTCTCCCTCAATCGCGGGCTGCTGCGCGCGGCATGCCAACTGGCGCCCGAGGGAGTGACCGTCGAAACCTTCGACCTGCTGGGAATTCCGCCCTTCAACCAGGACGACGAGGCCAACCCGCCCGCCCTCGTCGCCGAATTCAAAACGCGCATTCGCGCCGCCGACGCCATCCTGTTCGCCACCCCGGAATACAATTACTCCATCCCCGGCGTGCTCAAGAACGCCATCGATTGGGCCTCGCGCCCCTACGGCGATAGCGCGTGGGCCGGCAAGCCGGCCGCCATCATGGGCGCGTCGCCGGGCATGCAGGGTACGGCGCGCGCCCAGTATCACCTGCGCCAGTGCTTTGTCTTTCTGGACATGCCCGCCGTCAACCAGCCGGAGGCGATGATCTCTCTCGCCGGGCAGCGCTCGGACGCCGAAGGCAATCTGACCGACCCGAAATCCAGGCAGGTCGTCGCCAACCTGTTGGCAGCGCTCGCCGCCCTCACGCGTAAACTGAAATAGCCATGCTCGAAACGCCCCGTCTGCTCCTCCGCCCCTGGCGGGAGAGCGATCGCGAGCCGTTCCACCGGATGACTGCCGACGCGCGGGTGATGGAGTTCTTTGCCGGCCTGCTCTCGCGCGCGGAGAGCGACGCGACGATCAACCGCATTCAGACGCACTTCGCGCAGCACGGCTTCGGATTATTTGCGGCCGAACTGCGCGCTACCGGCGAGTTCATCGGTTTCGCCGGCCTCTCGCGGGTTCCGTTCGAGGCGCACTTCACGCCGAGCGTCGAGATTGACTGGACGATTGCGGCGGCGCACTGGAATCAGGGTCTGGCCACGGAAGGCGCGCGCGAATGCCTGCGCTATGCGTTCCAGGAGCTTGCGCTGCCGGAGGTGGTCGCTTTTACCGTACCCGCCAACCTCCGCTCGCGCCGCGTCATGGAAAAACTCGGCATGTCCCACTCTCCCGCCGATGATTTCCAGCACCCGCGCCTTCCCGAAGGCCACCGGTTGCGCCCGCACGTGCTGTACCGTGCCGGATTGCTACAATCGCAACCATGACGAAGTTCACCGTCTTTCTCCTGGCGGCCTCCGCGTTTGCCCAGAAGCAGCCCATCACGCTGGAGACGCTCGGCCGCGGCGGACGCGGCGGTGGCGGACGCGGCGGCGCCGGGATGGCCGGCCCTCCCACCTGGATGCCGGATGGCAAGAGCTTCGTCTTCCGCCAGGGCCGTAACCTCATGCTCTACGATCCCGCCAACAGGGCTTCCAAGCTGCTGATCGACACCACGCCCATCGACGACGCCGCCGTCGCCATGCCGCCCGACGACGGCCCCACCGATTGGACCAATCGCCGCGCCCGCCTCGGCGGCCTGCAGCTTTCCGCCGATGGCAAATTCATCCTCTACACCGCCGCGGGCGATCTTTTCCTCATCCACACCGACACCGCCAAGTGGCAGCAACTCACCAAAACGCCGGTTGCCGAGCTCGACGCCAAACTCTCCCCCAACGGCCGTATGGCCGCCTTCCGCCGCGGCTGGGATCTCTACACCGTGGACGTCGCCTCCGGCCAGGAAACACGCCTCACCCGCGGCGGTACCGACACCCTGCGCAACGGCGTCCCCGATTGGGTCTACCCCGAGGAATTGAACCTGGGCACCGGTTTCTGGTGGTCGCCGGATCCGAAATCGCTCTGCTACCTGCAATTCGATTCCAGCCGCGAGCCCGTCTTCCCCCATGCCGACATGCTCGGCGTCCGCGCCTTCTTCGAGCCTGAACGCTATCCGCAGGCCGGCGAGAACAATCCCGACGTGCGGCTGGGAGTGATCGCCGCCACCGGCGGCCCCACTAAGTGGCTCGAAGCCGGCGACACGCGCAACGCCTATCTCATCGCCCGCGCCGGCTGGATGCCCAGTGCGCGCTCGGTGTATATTTTGCGCCTGAATCGCGTGCAGAACAATCTGGAGATGCTCTCGATCGATGCCGAGTCGGGCCAGGCCACCAGCATCTTTCAGGAGTCCGACCCCTACTGGATCAATCTCGAGGGCGACATCCAGTTCCTCGACGACGGCCGGCGCTTCCTATGGACCAGCCAGCGCGACGGCGGCTTCCGCCACGTCTTCCTCTATTCCAACGACGGCAAGAGCGTCAAGCAGTTGACCAAGGGCAATTGGGAAGTCACCGCCATCAACGCAGTGAACGAAGCCGGCGGCCGCCTGTACTACACCTCCAGCGAGCCCACCCCCACCGAGCGGCATCTGTACACCGTTAAGCTGGATGGCTCGGGCAAGCGCCAGTTGACCGCCGCCGGCTACACACACGCCGCGTCGGTGAGCCCGACCGGCGCGTTCTACCTGGACAGTTATTCCAACCTCACCAGCTCTGCCCGCACCACCCTGCATTCCGGTGACGGCGCCGAACTCGGCGTCTATCGCGAGAGTGACCGCACGCAGGCCGAGGAATACGACATTCGCCCCACCGAAATCGTCAGCTTCAAAGGGCCGGACGGCAGCCAGTTCTACGCGCGCCTCATCAAGCCCGCCGGATTCGTGCCGGGCAGGAAGTACCCCGTGATTGTCGATGTCTACGGCGGTCCCGGAGTAGCCTCGCCCGTGCGCAACGCCTGGAGCGGCATCAGCATCGATCAGGTCTACGCCCACAAGGGTTACATCGTGTGGCAGTGCGAGAACCGGGGGATTTCGGGCCGTGGCCACAATTTCGAGACTGCCGTCTATCGCAAACTGGGCGTCACCGAACTGGCCGACCAGGTGGCCGGCGTGCAATACCTGATCTCGCTCGGATTCGCCGACCCGGCGCGCATCGGCATCACCGGCACCAGCTACGGCGGCTTCATGACCATCAACGCCATGCTCAACGCCCCGGACGTCTTCCACGCGGGCGCCGCCGGCGCTCCCGTCACCAGTTGGATCAACTACGACACCATCTATACCGAGCGCTACATGGGCCTGCCCAAGGACAATCCCGACGGTTACAAGGACACCGCGCTCCCCTCCAAAGCCGCCAATCTCAAAGGCAAGCTGCTCATCTTTCACAATTTCGAGGATGACAACGTCCTGTTCCAGAACACGCTGCAAATGACCAACGCGCTGCAACTGGCGGGCAAACAGTTCGAGTTCATGCTCTACCCGCAAAAAACCCACGGCGTTACCGGCGCCGCCTCGCGCCAATTGCAGCAGATGACCCTGGACTTCTTCGACCGTGCGCTGAAGTAGGTTGTCGCTCACGCCGGGCTGCCGGCGGCTCACCGGCTTGACTGCACGAACAGATTCACTCCCGCCGGCGACGTGTAGCCGCCCACGCTGGCGCGAATCGCCACGACACCCGACGGTACCGACGCCGGAAGCTGAATCGCGACCTGGTACAACCCGGCGCTTCCCGGACTCAATGCCGCGCCGAGCATGGTGACCGGCGTGCCGCCCACCGTCACCGATGGTAACGTCGCCACCGCCGGCGCTCCGGTCACCACGACCCCAGCCGCGGTGGCCGGATTCGTGGCCCCGAAGCCCGTCGCCCACAAAATGAGCACATCGCCGGGCGCCGCCGCCACCGTCCCCGGAATCGTCGACGGATTCCCCACCAGCGCGTTGTCCGGATACCGCGTCACGATGGCGTACGGCGTCCCGCTGTATTGGAAGAAGGCGGGCGCAAATGGCTGGAGCAGCGCGGAGGTCGGCGCGCTCACCGCGCCGTTGTTGGTCACCACCACGCTCACCGCGCCGGTCGCCGTGTCGGCCGGCGCCTGTACGTTGATCTGTCCCGGGCTGATGTAGTACACGTAGGCCGCCTTGCCGTTGATGGTCACGCTCACTCCATCCAGCGCCGTGGGCAGTCTGCCCCACACGATCTCATCGGCCCGCCAGGTACGGCCCGGATTGGTATTCGCCAGGTTCGTGCCCTCGATGGACACCCACGAGCCGGCTTCGATTCCCGCATAGAAACTGGCCCCGTTCACCGCGCTGAAGACCACTGGTTTGGCGCCCGCGGACGCACCCGCCTGATCCACTTCGACTGTCTGCCCCGCGACGGTCAGCGACGCTGATCGAACGATGGCAGTCCCGTTCGGATCCGCCGCGAAGGAGACCGACCCGTTGCCGCTCGCGGCCGTCACCGAGGCGATCTTCAACCATGCCGCGCCGCTCGTCGCCGACCACGCGCAGCCGGCCCCCGCCGCCACCGTAACCGTCCCCTGGCCGCCCGCCGCGGGCATCGAAAACTGCTTCGACGATACGGCGTAGCTGCATCCCACCGCCGCGCCGGTGATCACGAGCCCGCCGGAATACACCGCCGCGTCGGTGCCCTTCACCACCGCTATGGTCACCGGGATAGCGCCGGTTGCCATAGGCGCCAGGTCCACCGTGAATCGCAGCGGGTTATACACCAGCGCCACACTGTTCGGCGGCACGTGCAACGTACCGGCGCGCAGCGCGATGCCCGGCCCGAGCAGGCGAATCTGATTCTCCGTGATGGTCGAATTGAGCCCGTTCCCCCACAGCAGCAGATCCACCGCGCCGCCTGCCGGGACCGCCTTGGGCCCGCTCGAGTCCAACCAATCCGGGCCCCCGCCCCCGGCCGGTCCCGTGCCCAGCAAGGCTACCTGCATTCCAGGCGACGCCGGGTCCACGGAAATATTCGCCGCGCTGGCCTGGCCGGCGGTCACCGGCACAGTGGGTGCGGCGTTTCCGCCCGCGAAGGTCACCCGGAAATACGAGTTCACCTGGTTCACGTTGGGCACGCCCGTCAGGTTCACCGGCATCATCGGCCCGTTGGCCGGCTGCGCGTAGACCAGGTAGCTCCCCGGCGGAACCGCGTCCAACCGGTAGCTGCCGTCGCTGGTGCTGGCCCAGCCGCCGATGGTCGTCCCCACCGAGGGGTCCACGGCCACCACCAGCGCGCCCTTTACTGCAAGGCCGGTGGAAAACGCTACTTTGCCCGCAATCGACCCGAACTGCGCCGCGGCCGTGCGAGCCGGATACCGCGCGGTGGCAAACGAAACGTCGTCCGCCGAGAGCGTCTGGTGCAGCGTCACCTCCGCTACGCTGATGCCGGGGTAGAAATAGTCCTGCGTTTGAAACATGGTGGAGCCGATCACCGGCGAGTGCGTGGCGCCCAGCGAGTGTCCCAATTCATGCGCCAGCAGAGATTGCAGATCGAAGCTCAAGTTACTGTGGTCCGTCGAGAACGGGTACAACACGCCGCCGATCGTCACGTTCGGGTTGAATACGATATCCGAATCGGCGATCGTGCCATCGTCGTTGTAAAGGTAAGACGTGATTGCCAGGAACGATCCCACCAGGCTGCGAGTCGCCGCCGTGTCCTGGATCGTCACCACGAACTTCCCGTCTTTCGGGTTGTTGGTCAACGTCGTGCTCTGCACTGGCAGGAAATTGATCAGCGCGCTGGGGATCCGGTTCCACTGCGCCGTCGCCGCCGCGATGGCCTGCGCCGGATCGCTGCCCGGAGTAATCACGGTGCGGCCGTTGGCGTTGGTCGCTCCGGGCTGGAAGGACGTGTTGAGCAGCACCTGGATCGCCGCGGTGTCGGTGCGGAAGAGCGGAATCCCGGCATCGGTCATTTCCGATATCGACGCCCAGGCCGCGACCGACAGCAGGACGGCCAGACCCACTGCTGGCCTGGTCATCGCGCACCCCGGTAGGGATGCGCCGCCGCCAGCCGCCGCACCCTTGACAGGAAATCGGTGGCGGGAATTCCCTCGAACGCCATGCCGTGGCTGTCGGTGTACACGCGGCCTTGGGCGCTCACCATGAATTTGCCCTGCGGACCGCCCACCGTTCTCCAGTAGCCGATCGGCGTCCGATAGAGGAAGAGAACGGCGTCCTCCCCCACGGTGTACGGCAGCGTGCCGCTGGTCCGCATGTTCATCCCATCCAGGCTGCCGCCCGGCTCGCTCACCGTGATGGTGGCCGCTTGCGGACCGCGCACCACCGCCCCGTGCACGATTTGCTCCGACTGCGCCGCGAGTTCCTCGGCCGCGATACGCGGCACCACTGCCGCATGCGCCGCCACGAGGAGACCGGCAAGCAACGTGAAGAATCGCATGACATCGATCATATCGCCAAGTTGCGGACGGGGCCTTGGCCATGGGTGCGCCACGTGTAGTTCGCAGGCGGAACCGCCTGCGCCACCACCGGCAAGTCGCCTGCCTGCAATAGTGGGGCATGCTTCAACAGGGGCCCCCGGCCACCCTCGTAAGCCATTAGAAACAAACGGGGGCACAGATGAGCTTGCCAACGCCCGCTTGCGGGCGCGACTTCTGGGGCGTGCGCGCGCCTCATCCAGTGCCAGGTGAAGTAGAACGATCCGCCAGCTTGCCGGCTTCACTTCACTGCACGAACAGGTTCACTCCCGCCGGCGACGTGAAGCCGCCCACGGTGGCGCGAATCGCCGCGATACCCGCCGGTAACGACGCCGGAAGCTGAATCGCGATCTGATACAACCCGGCGCTCCCCGGACTCAATGCCGCGCCGAGCATGGTGACCGGGGTTTCGCCCACCGTCACCATCGGTAGCGTGGCCACCGGCGGCGCCATACTCACCACGGCTCCGGCCCCCATCGCTGGATTCGACGGCCCGAAGCCCGTCGCCCACAGGATGAGCACATCGCCCGGCGCCGCCGCCACCGTCCCCGGAATCGCCGACGGATTCCCTACCAGCGTGTAGTCCGGCCGCGTCGCGATGGCGTACGGCGTCCCGCTGTATTGGAAGAAGGCGGGCGCGGACGTTTGGAGCAGCGCACTTGCCTGTGCGCTCACGGCGCCGTTGTTGGTCACCACCACGCTCACCGCGCCGGTCGCCGCATCGGATGGCGCCTGCACGTTGATCTGTCCCGGGCTGATGTAATAGACGTAGGCCGTCTTGCCGTTGATGGTCACGCTCACTCCATCCAACGCCGTAGGCAGTCTGCCGGCCACGATCTCATCGGCCCGCCACGTGCGGCCCGGGATGGTATTCGCCAGGTTCGTGCCCAGTATGGTCACCCACGAGCCGGCTTCGATTCCCGGCTGGAAACTGGCCCCGTTCACCACGCTGGAAATCACCGGAGTGGCGGCGGGGAGCCCCCCGGCCTGACTCACCACGACCGTCTGCCCCGCAACCGTAAGCGACGCCGATCGAACGATGGTGCTTGTGTTCGGATCCGCCGCGAAGGAGACCGACCCGCTGCCGCCCGCCGCCGCCGTCGAGGCGATCTTCAACCACGTCGCGCCGCTGGCCGCCGTCCAGGCGCAACCGGTTCCCGCCGCAAGTGTGACCGTTCCCTGCCCGCCCGCTGAGGGAAACGCAAACTGCTTCGACGAGACGGTGTAGGCGCATCCCGCCGCCGCGCCGGTGATCACGAGCCCTCCGGAATACACCGCCGCGTCGGTGCCCTTCACCACCGCTATGGTCACCGGGATGGCGCCGGTTGCCACAGGCGCCAGGTCCGCCGTGAATCGCAGCGGTGTGAACCCCTGCACCACCGCGCCCGGCTGCGTGCGCAACGTGCCGGCGCGCATCGCGATGCCCGGCCCGATCAGGCGAATCTGATCCGCCGTGATGGTGGAGTTGAGCCCGGGCCCCCACAGCAGCAGATCCACGGCACTGCCCGCCGGGGACGCCAAGGGTCCATCGACGTATGTCCCATCCGCGCCTCCGGCTGATCCGGTGCCCAGGAGGTCCACCTGCATTGCGGGCGATGCCGGGTCGACGGAAATATCCGCCGCGCTGGTCCCGCCGGCTGTCACCGGCACCGAAGAAGGCGTGGCGTTTCCGCCCGCGAAGGTCACCCGGAAACTCGTGTTCAACAGGTTCAAGTTGGGCACGCCCGTGAAACTCGTCCCGATCACCGGCCCGTTCGCCGGCTGTGCGTAGACCAGGTAACTGCCCGGCGGAACCGCATTCAACCGGTAGCTGCCGTCGCTGGTGCCGGCCAAGCCGCCGATGGTCGTGCCCGCCGAGGGGTCCACCGCCACCACCAGCGCGCCCGCCACCACGCCGCCGGTAGAGAACGCCACCTTGCCCGCGATCGACCCGAACTGCGCCGCGGCCGGCGGCGCCGGATACCGGGTGGTGGCAAACGAAACGTCGTCCGCCGAAAGCGCCTGGTGCAGCGTCGCCCCCGCCGCAGTCACGTACGGCGAGAACTCGCCCTGGGATTGGAACATGGTGGCGCCGATCACCACCGAGTGCGTGGCACCCAGCGCGTGCCCCATTTCATGCACCAGCACCGATTGCAGATCGAAGCTCCCGTTGCTGTGGTCCGTCGAGAACGGGCAGAACACGCCTCCGACCGTCAGGTTCGGGTTGAGCAGGATATCCGAATCGTTGATCGTGCCGTCGTTGTCGTACCAGTAAGACGTGACTGCCAGGGACGCTCCCACCACGCTGCGGTTCGAGGGCGTGTCCTGGATCGTGACCACGTATTTCCCGTCGTTCAGGCTGCCCAACGTCGTACTCTGCACGGGCAGGAAGTTGATTAGCGCGCCAGAGATCCCGCTCCACTCCGCCGCCGCTGCCGCGATGGCCTGCGCCGGATCGCTGCCCGGAGTGATCACGGTGCGGCCGTCGGCGTTGGTCGCTCCGGGCTGGAAGGAGGTGTTCAGCAGCACCTGGATCGCCGAAGCGTCGGTGCGGAAGAGCGGAATTCCCGCGTTGGTCGTTTCCGATATCGACGCCCAGGCCGCCACCGCCAGCAGAACCGCCAGACCCACCACTGGCCTGGTCATCGAGCACCCCGGTAAGGATGCGCCGCCGCCAGCCGCCGCACCCTTGCCAGGAAATCGAGGATCGGAATTCCTTCGAACGCCGCCAGCGGCGTGCCCGGCCGCCCGGCGCCGGCCGGCTCCGCGAACGCCGTGCCGCGGTTATCGGTGTGCACGCGGCCTTGCGTGTTCACTGCGAATTTGCCCTGCGGACCGCCCACCGTTCTCCAGTAGCCGATCGGCGTCCGATAGAGGAAGAGAACGGCGTCCTGCCCCACGGCGTACGGCAGCGTGCCGCTGGTCCGCATGTTCATCCCATCCAGGCTGCCACCCGGCTCGCTAACCGTGACGGTGGCCGCTCGCGGACCGCGCACCAGTTCCGCCACCGCGACTTCATAGTGGGTCCAGATGTATTTGTGCTCGGCATCCCACGCCGCCCAGGATCGCTGCACCTGCCCGTGCACGATCCGCTCCGACTGCGCCGCGAGTTCCTCGGCCGCGATGCGCGGCACGACTGCCGCATGCGCCGCAACGAGGAAACCGGCAAGCAACGTGAATAACCGCATGACATCGATCATATCGCCATGCTTCGGACCAATCCACACTGGGCGGTGGAGAGCGCACCTCCGTCCGGCGGGTCGCAACGTGGGTCTCGGACTGTCCGGGAAATGGGGCCGCGCAGGAAGGAATCGCGCCCCGGCTCAGAGGATGGCGATCAGGGTGCGGATCGGCAGGCCCAGCAGGGCGCCGCAACCGACGCCCGCGCCGTTGGCGAGGACATCCCCGAGTTCCACCGCGCGGCCCGGCGAGAAATGCTGACCGCCTTCGAGGAGGACTCCCAGAACGAACATCGACAGGCCTGTCGTGAGCCCTCGGCGGCGATCCCGGAATCCTATCACCGGCAGCGACGCCAGCACCAGGTAGGCGCAGAAGTGCTGGACCTTGTCGTTGATATGCAGCCGGCCGACGGCGACCATGAGCGGAGAGGCGGCCGGCGACAGAGAGCCGATGACGACGCAGCCGAGCAAAGCGGCCCAAAGGGCCAGGAGCACGGCGCGATTGTTCCGGTATGGGAGCATGTTACCTTTCAGGGGCAATTGCCAATTGTCAGACGGAGGCCATAGTGGCTTGTTCCGGCTGGGTGATGAGCGAACCCGCTCCAGCCGCCTTGCGTACCTGGTCGATCACGTGGAGTTGATCTTCGCGTGAGAGGCTGCTCGAACTCGGCAGGCAGATGCCGCGCCGGAACAGGTCTTCGGCCACCTCGCCGCCGTAGCGCGCGCAACCGGCATACAGGGGCTGAAGGTGCATCGGCTTCCAGACGGGGCGGGACTCGATGCCGGCGGCGTCGAGGACGCGGATGAGATCGTCGCGCGAGCAGCCGAGCCGCTTTTCTTCGATGAGGAAGCAACTCAGCCAGTTTGTGTGGAGGCCGTAGGTGGCCTGGGGCATGAGCGAGATGCCGGGGATGCCGGCAAAGGAATCGCGATAGCGGAAGGCGATAGCCCGGCGCTGGCGGACACGCAGATCGAGGACTTCGAGTTGGCCGCGCCCGATGCCGGCGAGGACGTTGCTCATACGGTAGTTGTACCCGAGTTCGGAGTGTTCGTAGGTGAGGCCGGGGTCGCGGGCCTGCTGCGACCAGAAGCGCGCCTTGTCCACCCAGGCTTGGTTTCGGGAGATGAGCATTCCGCCGCCTGTGGTGGTGACGATCTTGTTTCCGTTGAAGGAGTAGACGCCGATGTCGCCGAGCGTTCCGGCCGGCTTACCCTTGTAGAGCGTGCCTACCGCTTCGGCGGCATCTTCGATCACGGCGACTCCGTATTGGGCGCAGGCGTGGAGGATTGGATCCATATCGGCGCTTTGGCCATAGAGGTGGACCACCACCAGCGCCTTGGGGAGGCGATTCACCGCCGCCCGCTCCCGCAGGGTGCTCGACAGGACATCGGGATCCAGGTTCCAGGTGGCCCGGCCGCTATCCACAAAGACCGGCACGCCGCCCTGGTAGACGATGGCGTTGGCTGCGGCAGCGAAGGTGAGCGTCGAACAGAGCACTTCATCGCCAGCGCCGACTCCCACCAGGCGCAGCGCGAGGTGCAGCGCCGCGGTTCCGCTGGCCAAGGCGACAGCGGGCATTCCAATGCGTGCCGAAACTTCCCGCTCGAAGGCGGTGAGATTCGGCCCAACGGTGGAGAGCCAGTTGGTGTCGAACGCCTGGCGGACGTAGGACAACTCGTTGCCACCCATGTGGGGGACGGAGAGGAGGATGCGTTTCATTGGAGGTGGTTAGACTAACTGCCAGGCAGAACCCTGGCCGGAATTCCGGCGACGGTGGCGCCGGCCGGTACGGAACGGAGGACCACGGCGCCGGCGCCGACCACCGCACCCTCGCCGATTTCAGCTCCAGGGAGGGCAATCGCACCAATCCCGACATGTGCAAACGAATGCACCGTCACGCCGCCACCCAGGAGGACACCGGGGGAAAGATGGACGTGGTCACCGACTCGACAATCATGCTCGACAACAGCGGCCGTATTCACGATGCAGTTCTTTCCGATCCGCGCACCGGCATTGATCACGACTCTCGCCATGACGACAGTCCCCTCTTCCAATCGGGCCGACTCCGAAATCACCGCGGACGGATGGACGAGTGTGGCGGGCGGCAGACCGTGTCCAAGGGCGCTCTGAAAGCACGCGGCCCTCATTTCGTTTCTCCCAATGGACACCAGAAACTGCGAGCGGTCTTCGCTCCTCGGCAGTTGAAGGTACCGGCTGGCCGCGAAGACCCGGCAGCCGCAGAATTCCCGGCCAGATTCCTCGCAACTATCGTCGATGAAGGAAATGGTACCGAATTGCCGCATCGCCCTTGCAACATCGAGAACGACCTTGCCGTGGCCGCCGGCGCCCCATAACACTAAGTCACCCATCTTGCCTCGGCTGGGCTCAACTCTCTCTGAACTCCGGCATCGTTGCATGGCCAGCCTGGCTGATACCCTGACGCCGCATCACTTGCGACACCGTCATCCACAGTATCTTGATATCCAGCCAGAGGCTCTGGTGGTCCACGTACCACACGTCCAGTTCGAACTTCCGCTCCCAGGCGAGGCTGTTGCGGCCTTTCACCTGCGCCCACCCGGTGATACCGGGCTTGACCTCGTGGCGGCGCCGCTCGAACGCGCTGTATCTGGGCAGGTATTCGGGCAGCAGCGGCCGTGGACCGACAAGGCTCATGTCGCCCTTGAGCACGTTCCAGAGTTGCGGTAACTCATCCAGGCTCGTCGCGCGAAGCCACCTTCCCAGCGCAGTGATCCGCTGCCGGTCGGGTAGTAATTTTCCAGTTTTGTCGCGGACGTCCGACATGGTGCGGAATTTGTAGAAGGTAAAGGTGCGGTCTTTGACGCCAATTCGCGATTGCGCGAATATCGGGTTGCTCCCCATGGCGATGCAGATCGCTGCTGCAATCGCACCCAGCAGCGGGGCGAGAACAATCAACACGGCGGCGGAGATAATCCACTCGAAGACGCTTTGCATCCGTCGGAGTTTTGCCGGCCGTTTCTCCAGCGTCTTGGCGCGCAACGCATCCTTGACAACTTCGACGAAGCGGCTCTCGACCAACCGCTGGCCATAGAGACGCACCGCCCGCTGCCGCCCGGCGGCGCCCATGCTCAGCGCGAGATCGGGATCCCGCAGGAGACGACTCACCGCCGCCGCCAGAGCCTTGCCGTCTCGCGGCGGTACCAGCAATCCCGTCTCGCCCTGGACCACCGCTTCCCGGCAGCCCCGAATGTCAGTCGCGATTACCGGCAGCCCGGTACTCATCGCCTCCAGTACGGAACGCGGGAAGCCTTCCCGGTACGATGGCAACACGAAGATGTCCATAGCCTGCAGATAATCCGCCACATGGTCCGTGAATCCCGTAAAGCGGAATCTGTCGCGCAGACCGGCGGCATTCACGCGATTTCGCAACGCCGCGGCGATCCCGTCGCGGTCGGACGGCAGCGCGTCGCCGACCACCAGAAAGTAGACGTCGCCCGAGCCGCGGGAGACCGACTTGGCCATCTCCGCGAACTCGAAATAGCCCTTCTCCCGCACCACGCGTCCGACGATCCCCACAACCGGCGCGCCCATAGGGATGTTCAGCTCGCCCCGCACGTTCTCCGCGGCCCCGGGAGCCGCGCCGCCCGGCACATAGGCCTCCAGATCCACGCCGTTAAAGATCGTCGTCGCCTTTGCCGCGTCCCTGGCGATGCCTTCCCGCAAGGCCGTTTGGCAATCTTCTTCCGAGACGAACATGAAGTCGTCCGTCATCCGTCCCAGTAGCCACTCTAAGGCTATGAAGCCCCGCCGCTTCCACCACGGCATGTTGTCGTGGAAGTAGAAGCCGTGTACGGTATAGACGATTACGGGGACCTGCGCGAGCCACCCTGCCAGACGCCCGACCGCGGCTGCTACCGGGCTGTGCGTATTCACCAGCACGAAGCGCTCCCGCCGAATCAACCGGTACAACGCCCACAGCGGCCGGATGTGCACCAGGGGATTCATGCGCCGCCGCAGCGGCACGTCATGCATGTGAAATCCGTCCGCCGTGAGTCGCTCGAACCAGCTCGTCCTGGCACACGCAATGTGCACCTCGTATCCGGCTTCGCGCAGCGCGCGGAACCAGGGCAGCAGTAACTTCCACGCCATCACGTCAAGCGTGCAGATCGCGAGTATTCGTGGGCGGACTCTTGGCTCGGTTGTCACTTCTGTTTCACCCCTTACGGCTCCGTATTGGAAACGCGCAGGTGCCGTGTAAGATGCCTTAAAACGACGGCGCGAGGCGCGGCGGCGACGAGACCTCGCGGACTACGGGGGCACTCGACCTGCCGTATGAACATGGGCGACTGCCGGACTGGGGCGCCACAAGGGCAATCTGCCTGGCGGTCCCGGCGTGGTCGGTGCGCGCGATACCGATGCTGGGATCCCGGCGGCGCGGCCGCACACGGCCGTACTCCGTCTCGCGACTCATCTCTAGCCGGCCGCGCCTTACCAGGACGCTATGCTGCTGGGATGTGCTCATCTGCCAGGTTGGTATTGTTCACCACGGCATCGAAGATCCTGCCATATTGTGACGCGGTCTTCTCTATGTCGTACTGCCGTGCGCGGTTCACGCCGCGCGCGGAAAGCTCCTGGCGCAGCGTCGAATCGGGTAGCAGGCTGCGTATGCACTCCGCCAATCTCCGATGGTCGCCGGCAGGAAAGAGGATGCCACTGTTCCCGACGACATCGCTCAGGCCTGGAATGTCGCTCGCTATTACCGGAAGGCCGCCAGCCATGGCTTCGAGCGTCGCTATGCAAAAGCCGTCAATCCTGGATGGCTGAACGTAGAGATCGGCGGCGGCAATCAGGTCCGGCATATCGTGCCGGATTCCAAGGAAATGTACGCGCCCATCCACACCTGCTTTCCGGGCGACCGACTGCACGGCCTGCCGTAACGGCCCATCTCCGGCTAGCAGAAGGTGGACTCCGTCCACCTCGGCGATCGCGCGGACCAGAGTCTCCTGGTCTTTGAAAGCCGTGAGGCTTCCCACGCAGAGGATGGCCGGTGCTCCATTGACGGCAGCCGGAAGGCGCGCTGGAGTATTGCTGCGCTGGAATCGCCTGAGGTCGATTCCGTTGGCGACCACGCACGTTGGGCAAACGGCCGGACCCAGCCAAGCCTCCAGACTGTCTCTGGCAGCGCTTCCTATACAAATGGCCAGCCGGAATTGCGAATACATCCACCGTTCGACCGGCCGGCACCAACAATGGGCGCGCCTGCGGTTCCACGTGTTGTGCTCCGTGGTAATGCCGGGAGGAGCGCCACGCGTGACCCGCAGGGCCATTGCCGCCCAGAGTTGGGCTGGATGGAGGTGAACATGCACCAAGTCAAAACGCTTCCGGGATATTGCCGCCGCGAGGTCCCCGACGTGCCCCGAGGACCGTAATCCAGGCCGTGACGACACCGTCACATTTATGCCTGCGTCCTGGAGCCGGGTTTGGTGCGTCCCTATGCCATCATGCAAGACGAACACCTCGGGGCTGAGCCCGTCTCTCTTCCATCGCAGACACAGATCCACCAGCAGAATCTCCGCGCCGCCCGTGTTTAAGCTATCAATGACCTGAAGTATTTTCATCGCCTGCCTCAATCCTCGTTGTGGGGTTGGCCTGGCTATGGTCAACTCGCCAATCGGTGCGTGTCAGTGGATAGCGCCACGCGCGGAACAAGAAGCGAAGCAGCCATGTTGGAAACAGACTGGCGCTTGCCACCAGGGCCAGAATTGCGATTCCAGGGCCTCTCTTCAATGACAGCGCGGCAGCGATGGCGGCCTTTCGGTCAGCGGCAAGCAAATAGTAACTGACTGCGCCAATGGCGTATTTCCAGTACCGCCGTGGTTTGGTGCTCCATATTTCGTCGCCGAACAGGCCGATTGTCCGCATGGCTAGTTCGGCATATTCTTTCGGACGGGCCAACTGACTTGACGTAGAACATAGTTTTGGCCGCGGCTCCGACCCCAGCAGCGCGATACACCTGTTCCAGGTTGGGATTCCGTAGCGCTTGGCAATTTCGAACCAGAGCAGGTGCTCGCCGCCGATCCCTAAAGTCGGATAAGACAAGCCGGCTTTCTGGAATCGGTCGCGGTTAATCACTGGAACGAAATCGCCGCTGACCCGGCCCTGTAAGTAGTCCTCGAGGCGCACCAGGCGGAATGGCTGGTCCAATGCGCCATTGCCATGCGCGAACTGAACGCACGGGTACATCTCCGCTTCCGGCCGGGCCGCAATATATTCGGCAATGGTTGCCAGGGAGTCCGGCCGCAGCTTATCATCGTCGTCCATCAGCACGATCCATGCGCCCGATGCGTGACTGATACCGGTATTCCGCGCCATTCCCGGCCCGCTGTTCCGTTCCAAACGCAGATACCGGACTTGCGGAAACGCCAGGGCGATTGCCGCCCCGGTTCCATCAGTCGATGCGTCGTCCACCACGATGACCTCAAGCTCCGGCCAATTCGTCTCGTATACCGAGCGAATGGTCTCCAGCACCAGTTGTTTGCGGTTGAAGGTTGGGATTACGACCGTGGAAGTTGTCGGCATGGCGTCAGGCCAGGCATCCCCGATGCAATAGAGTTCGCCCTTCGGCCCGATACGGCATAGGCCTGAGCGCGGGCGCCGTACCGGCCACCACAACCGACGAGTATCCGAGGATAAACATTATCCATTCACTGAGTTCCGTCGAGATGGGGTGCAGGAGGGCGGCACCCCCCCAACACGCCAGCAGGAACATCCCGTTATAAAACAGAACCCGGCGCTCGGGGTCGGCCCCTGCTCGCAGACGATACCGGGCACATAGTATGGGAATGCTCCCCAGGGTCAATGCGCTGAACGACAGGAAGCCAAGCAGTCCGACGTCGGCCCACATTTGCAGGTAGGCGTTATGGATCACCACGAGTCCAGAGGTTGCACCGGAGCGGGTTGTCCCCATGCCGTTGCCCAGGACAGGGTGATCCGCGATGGCTGCGATCACGTCCCGGTTCATCTGGGAACGCACGGAGTCGATTCTGTCGATGTCGTCGCTGTTGCGGGTAACGATGGCTTGAACCACCGTCAACCCGCGCCGGACCAAACCGACCTCGCCGGATTCGAAGAACAGGCCGCTGCCTGCCGATAACACCAAAAGCATGGGCGCCAGACACGCCACCCCAACGACGATCGCCAATGGCCGGCCTCCTCCCGCACGAGAAACGGATCTGCGCACGAGCGCAATCACCAGAGCCACCCCGCCGCTGAACAGAATGACAAACGCGGTACGAGACCCGTCGAGAAGCAGCAAGACAAGGCTGCCGAGGAGAAGCGGAAGGTCGCGCGGCTTGGCCCGGCCGGAGGAGAATCGGAGAACGCTTCCCGCCAGCGCGAGGACGCCGACTCTCCACAGCGAACCCGGCGTGTTCAGAATCGTCCCGAATCGACCCGGCGCCATCAACCCGCCCAGGGCACCGTAGCCGAGGGCGCCGGCGAAGGCCAGCACAACGTTAACATATACGGCAATCCGAACCCCCCTAAACGCCGCCGAAGTCGCCGGCAGGCCCGAGGTGAGAAGTGGCAGAACCACCAGCAGGATGACGCCCAGTTTGCCGGCCTCAAGCAGTTCATAGACGGGATCCGCGCTTCCCAGCCCGACCGCGCCGATCGCCAGCACCAGCAGGGATCCCGTCACAAAGGAGAACCGCATTCCGCTCCACAACGCGCGCGAAAGTGCTGTCCCGGTGAGTAAGACGAGAGCAATGGTGCCGTACCAATGCACGTAGGGTACGATCTGTTTGAGATCGGCCGAAGTCACCAGGACCACCCAAGCGGTTATCGCAACCGACTGCAATCTTGAGATACGCATGGCCGGCTGGTGCGATTGAAGCGGTGGTAGGTTTGTCATCCGTGGTGGCATCTATATTGCCGTGGAGTTCAGTGTGATTGCCGGGGATCGGAGTGTTGTCCGGCGCCCGAACGGCGCCATGGTCCCGTAGAGGACGGCGGTTACGCACCATGCCGCGAGATAGGCGAACGCCAGTCCCGCGGCGCCATGTCCCGGAATCGTCAGAATGGAGAGCGAGACAAGCACAGCGATCCAAACCAGTACGATGGCGGCCTGCCACCACAAACTGCGGCTGGCAAACAGGGCCTGGTAGAGATTTGTCGCGATTACTTCGACAACCGCCGCACCCAGCAGCAGGAGCACCAGCAAGGGAGAAGCCGCAAATTGCCTGCCAAACAGGCGCAGAAGCCGCGGACCCGCCACCGAGAAAAGGATCGCCAGCAGCACGGCGATTCCGCCGTTGCAGATGGTCGCCGTCCAATATGTGCGCCGGTATGCAAGATCGTTTCCGCTCGCAAGCAGATTATTCAACAGGGGAGAGGTGACCCGGATGTTCAACCCAGGAAGAAACAACACCATCATTCGAAGCGTGCTGGCTACCGTGAACAACCCCAGCATGGCGTAGCCACCCACCTTCACCAGCAGAGTATTGCACCACCAGATAGCGATCGAACCGGCAACGCCGGAGACGGTTGCGGGAATGGAAAATCGGAATAGGGCGCCGCGCTCCCGCCAGGCCCCACGGTAGCGGATGGTAATGCCGTACCGGCGGCCTTCCACAGCCAGTGCCCGCCCGCAAAGCAGCCACAGCAGCAGCGCCCCGCCGCCCTGTGCGAGCACCGCGCCGCGAATTCCGAACCGCCAGGCCAAAGCCCCATGCAACGCGAATGCGGCCGGACCATAAATGAAACTGATACGGGCAATCTGCCGGAACGCTTCCATTCCAGCAAGGGCTCCCATTTGGTACCCGTTTAACGTTGTGAAGAACACATAGATCGCGCTGATGCGAAGTTCCGCCGCCGGCAGACCGCAGCTGGCAGCGACGCAAGAAGCGAACCACAGCAACACGGAACAGAAGCAGACCGCCGCCGCAATCGCCACTTGGGAGGAGAGCCCCATGATCAGGCCCGCCCTATCGCGTTGTGTTTTGCGATACTGCGACACGTATTTGGTTGCCGTAGTCCCCAATCCGAGACTCGCGAGAGCGCTCAGCGTGATCGCTGTGCTCTGAATCATCGCGAACCTGCCGAACTCGTGTTTGCCGAGAATCCTGGCCAACGCGACGGAAGTAAAGAACATCCCACCCTGAGTCAGGACTCCGCCGGCGACACTCCAAGCGATTCGCACCAGCGCCCAGCCTGCCACCGTTTCGGCAGTCCTGCTCGGTTTCCCGGCGCCGAAACTAGTCCGCAAGGAAGACAAAATTCGATGAGCCCCTACCAACTGAACCCCTCTCCAACCATCGGTTCACATCCCGCGGTTGCACAAGCCTCCGTCCCGGGTCTATCTCGTAAGAGCGGTATCCGCTGTCCCAAAACACCTCGAATGTCTCCGAGAACCGGTGATTGATTCCGCCGGGAATTGCGCTGTTGGTAAGAAAAATCTCGACTAGCCAAGCCGGCTTCGGATTGAGACACAGCGTACGGGCAGCCCCTTTCAGCACTTCCAGTTCGAAGCCTTCGACGTCCAGTTTGATGGCGAGAGGCACACCGCTAAAGCGTTCCGCGGCGATCGTATCCAGCGTTGTGGCGGGGACCGCCACATGTCGCAGGCCGCTGGCGCCGGCCCACCCGGAGATGAAGGAAGCGGTGTCGGCGTGGCCGTACAGTGGCATCACTCCAGACTTATCGGACAGCGCCATCGGAAACACCTCGACGTTCGATATTCCGTTGTATTCGAGATTGCGATAGAGGAACTCCAGGTTCCGCGGCAGCGGTTCGACGGCGACCACCTGCTTGCCGCGGGTCGCTGCCAGGCACGAATAGAACCCAACATTGGCACCGATGTCTATGCAGGCTGGGCGCGGCTCAAGGCATTCCAGGAAGGCCCGGGTTTCATCCACCTCCCAGGCGCCGCTTGCCATGTTGGCGGGGCCTGCCAGTCTGAAGCCGTGGGTCGTAAGCAGTGGACGGGCAATCTGGCGCTTATCCCGAAGGTTGCGATAGTACCGCGTCAGTGTTGGCGCGTAGGATTTCAATGTCTCCCGAACGAATTCTTGAGTCATGATCTGGGCACTCCTGGCATCTCAAATGGAGTTGTCGGCGGATTCTGGTTATTGTGCCGCCACCCAGGCGGGGTCCAGTTCTACCGAAATGGACCTCTGCATAAGAGTGACCGAAACCACCAGCCTCCGGCGCTCATTGAAGCTCTTCACGACGCCTTGCACGCCGCGCAGCGGGCCGAATTCCACGCGGACGCTGTCGCCGGCGTGGACGAATGGCCAAGGCAGTGCCGGCAATCCGGAGCGCATCACCGCCCATATCGCGGCAATTTCTCCTTCGTCGATGGGCTCCGGTATTTTTCCAATCCCCACAATGCCGACTACACCGGTCGATGTCAGGACCGGTAGCCGGTTGGCAACATCCATGCGGCAAAATACGTAACCAGGGAAAAGCGGCAACTCCGTATCCTTGATGCGATCCGTCCAACGCCGCTGGACTTTGTACGATGGCAGAAACGGCTCGTATCCTTTTCCTCTCAACACCGTCGCGGCAACCTGTTCGTGTCTGGATCTCACTCGAAGCCCGTACCAGGGTAGAGAATTCGATTCCGTATTCATGCTTGGTCAACCTTTTTGACGCAGGAGCCGCCGGCGGGCAAGCTACCGCCCTTTTGGTCCCATTCGCTTCCTTTAGAATCTTGCTACTGCCAACTTGGAGCACTACGCTCCGCATACCAGTATCATCGGCGCCCCTGCGCGGAACCTTTATAGCTGTGCCCGCAATTCCGCGCCGGCAAATCCCGAAAGGCTCCGGCCGCCTTTCGCCCCGCAAACGCGTCTCAGCGCTCTCAGTTCGAGATCCGTTAATCGGAACAAGACAAGCCGCTCTCTTCGTCTGGCCATCGTCATCGCAAATTCCGGCGTGCAGGCGAGCTTTCACCCATCTATACCAATTCGGCCCAGATGTGCAGTCGTTTTCGCTATCGGTCTAGTAGCGCGAATCGCGCGCGGTTCTCATGTGAATTGCGACAGGCTCCGAGGCGTTCGCACGGCAGCGGCTGCTGTTGGCTGGCCGAAGGGGGGGCCGACGCCCATATCGTGGTGGTGGTTCCCGGCCAACCCGGCCGTTACCGGGTCATCGACCGCTGCCATCAAGCCATCAAGCGCGGGGACTTGACGCTTCGCGGTATAATGAACCTGGATGGT
>Ga0182021_10000629_pt1 | contig 38578 bp, 38 predicted proteins | sample 612E3MmetaG_FD_120493 | JGI IMG/M metagenome (GOLD analysis project Ga0182021, IMG submission 120493) | Permafrost microbial communities from Stordalen Mire, Sweden - 612E3M metaG (Illumina Assembly) | ecosystem: Environmental > Terrestrial > Soil > Wetlands > Permafrost | place: Sweden...
CCTCCCCCGTCAGGAGGGATTCGTCCACCGACGCATCTCCCCTGACGACGACGCCGTCGGCCGGGATCTTCTCCCCCGACCGGACCACGAATTCATCACCGGCACGAAGCCGCTCCGCCGACACCAGCCGCTCTCCGTCAGACGTAAGGAGGCGCACCTTGTTCGGCAGCATGCGGGTGAGGCTGCCGATCCCCTCCGAAGCCCTCTGTTTCGCCGTGATCTCGAGGAATTTTCCGACAAGGAGGAGCGCAACAAGACTCGCAGACGTGTCGAAGTAGAGGTTCAGCCTCCCTGCGATGACCGCGTGAAGGCTGTAGAAAAACGACGAAAAAATGCCGAGCGAGAAGAGCACCTCCATCGTCGGCGCGCCGTTCCTCAGGCCCGCCCAAGCCTTCCTGTGTATCGGAAGGCCGCACCAAAAGACCGACGGGATCGTCAGGCCGAGCAGGATCCAGGGAACAAGCGCCGTCATTTCGGGCGCGACTTCCTGGAAATACCCGACGTACAGGACGTAACTGAAGAACATGATGTTCATCATCAGAAAGAGAGCGACCCCCATGCTCACGAGGAGTGAACGCCGCTCTTCCGCGCGGACATCGGGTTCCGATTCCGGCGAGGAGACGCGGTACCCGAGCTTTTTGATCGCGGCGGCGATCGTCGGGGGTGCAATCCTGGCGGGAAGATACGAAATGCGTGCGGTATCGGATGCGTACACAACGCTGGCCCTGAGAACACCTGCCTGCGCCCCGATCACCTTTTCGATGAGCCAGGAGCAGGAGGAACACCACATTCCCTCGATGTGGAACACGATGTCCGATGCATCCTGCGGGGTAGGGGGCGGAGGGGCGGGGCCAGGGTCATCGTCGGGCCGTCCGATGATGCCAAGGCGGAGGCTTGTCTGATAGAGATCAGAACTGCGGAAATCGCCGCCGAGAAGGCCGCTTTCGGAGAGAAGGAGAAACACCTTTCTGCATCCGCTGCAGCAGAAAAGTGCTTCCTCTCCGTTCGCCTGCACCCGGTGGGGATTGCGCGGGAGGCCGAGCCCGCAGAGGAAACAGGCACCCGGTACGGCGGCGGCGGGAGCCGGACCGTTCGAGACGGAGGCCACTAATGGGCGGCCGTGACTACCCGACCGTCTTCGTACTTCACCTCATGAATCGGATGCTGGAGTGAAACCACCCAGACGATGATGAGAACACCGACGAAGAACGCTATTGTGCCGTACATTGCTCGCTTCATATCCTCCTCACGATTGACAATAATTCATTCAGAGCGCGCCGGCGGATTCCGGCATGAAGAAGACCGCCTCGGTATTCGCCGAGACGGACGTGTCGGCGACGTTCATCGCCTTCAGGATGAGCCGGTTCGGCCCGGGGCGGAGATTTTCGCCTCCAGTGCTTATGGAGAACCGCATCGACCGGACCTCGCGGGATTTCAGAGGAACGGGATTCCGGGCGATATGCAACGTGCACTGCGGCGAGGAGGAACTCTGGACGCACACCAGGGAGAACTCGCCGTCACTCATGCTCCTGTTGCTGACGTTCAGCGTGTAGTCGTTGTAAATGCGCCCGTCTTCCCCCTTCCGGAAGAGCGTGGAGCGGTCCCCGCTGACGCTGAGCGCAAGGGGCTGACGGATGCCGATCAACAACACAAGCAGGACGGAATACGCGACAGTCAGAGCGAACATGATCCACCGCTTCGCGTCCACGAATCCGAGCCGGCCGGCAACGCCGGAGCCTGTCTTCCCCTGCGTCCCCCATGAAAAGCGTATGAGCGTCGGTTTATCCATGCGCGCGAGTATCTGCGTGCACGCATCGACGCATTCCCCACACTGGATGCACTCGCTCTGGTACGGGGATTCACGGATGTCGATCCCCATCGGGCAGACACGAAGACAGGCCTTGCACTCGATGCACTCCTGTGCGCGCTCCGTTTCGTACCGGACGATCTGCGTCCGCCCGTCGGTGACGAGCATCTGCATCATCCCGTACGGGCAGGCCTTCGCGCAGAATTTCTCCCTCCAGAAGAGCCCGTCGGCGAGAACAAGGGCCGCGATGCCCGCGATGATTCCCCCCGTCACCGCGCTGAGACTCCCCGACGCGATGTCCCGGATTATCGACACCGGGTCGACGAAGAACGCGACGAGATTGAATCCGATAAGGAGGGAAACCGCCGCCGTCCCTGCCGCCACGGCCCCTGCGGACAACCCGCGCCGCCAGAGGGCTCCCCCCGACCGGGGAACCCTGAAGAGCTTCCGCGTCTTCGCCTCCCACCAACGGACGAGCTCGCTTACGACGGTCTGCGGGCACATCCATCCGCACCAGATTCTCCCGTAGAGCATCGAAAACATGACGATCACCCAGAGCAGGAGCATCATGGCCAGAAAGAGAAGATAGAATTCGTCGACCCAGAGGACCTTGTTGAGGAAATAGAACCGGAGCGTGGGAACATCGAGCCGGAAAATATTCAGAAACGGCATCACGACGATGGCCGCGGTGGAAAGCGCCTCGACGAGACGCCGTTTCCGGCGGTACGTGTCGAGCGTAGTTATCACTTTGCCAGTTCGCTCTTGATCTTCTCCTGCTGTTCCTGGTAATTCGACTTCCAGTTCCAGTTCGCATAGAGATAATACGCACAGCTGAGAGCGATGACGACGTAGGCGATCTTCAGAAACCACCCCGGCCCCCGCTCGTTGTTCTGCGGGATCGGATCGTCGGTGTACTCGATTGTCGGCTGGCTCATTGTGCGCCTCCCTGTGTTGTCGTCGGCGGAACGGACTGTTCTGCGGGGGGGGCGGGATTGCGTTTTACCTGGAGCGCCCTCGCCTGTTCGACCCCCTCCTCGCGCCATTTGTAGTTCGTCCCCAGTTTCTGGATATAGGCGACAAGCGCGATCGCCTCATCAGTGGGCTGTCCCGCCTTGTCATACAGCCACGTGTAGGCGGGCATGAGCGAGCCGGGCGACGTGCTCCGCGGATCGCGGAAGTGGTTCAGGTGCCACGTGTTGTCGTATTTTCCTCCCACACGTGCGAGATCGGGGCCGACCCGGCGCGTGCCGAGGAGGTGGGGCTGATCGTACACGTATTCCCCGGGCTGCGAAGGGGGAGCCTGGATGAGCGCGCGGATGCCGAACCGCTTGAACGTCTCTTCCTCCCCCATGCCGTACCGCTGCGTCTCCTCCAGCAGGTTCCGCACCTGCTGGGTGTGGCAGTACATGCACCCTTCCCGTTCGTAGATCCTCTTCCCCTTCAGCTCAAGTGCTGTATACGGTTTCGCGTCTTTCGTGGGCGTGTAGAGCGACTTGTCCATGAGCGGGACGATCATCGTAAAGTACGTCCCCAGAAACATGAACGCCACGACAACGATGACGAGCAGGAACGCTTTCGCTTCGAGTTTCATAGTGTGTTCTCCGTTGGATCAGGCAATTGCCGGTGTGGGTTGCGCCCCGCCGCGCGCGGTCTTATAGACATTGAACGCAAACAACAACTGGGCGGCGATCATGATGGCGGCGGAAAAGAGCCGCACCACGTAGTACGGGAACATCGATTTGACGGTGTCGAGAAACGCAATTGTGTAGTTCATCCACTGGAGCCCCTGCAGGAACCCGCCGATCCAGAGCGACACGGCAAATCCGAGGAATCCGACGAACGAAAGCCAGAAGTGCCATTCGCCGAGCCTGTCGGAATACATCGGGCGTTTGAGTATCCGGGGGAGCGTGTAATAGATCCCCGCCATCGCGAAGAACGAAAACCCCCCGAACACCGCCATGTGTGCGTGACCGATAATCCAGTCGGTTTTGCTGACGATCTGGTTGACGGTCCGGAGCGAGTGCATCGGGCCCTGGAAGCAGGTCAGGAGATAGAACGTGGTTCCGGCGACGAGGAACTTCACGACATAATTCCCCTGCGTCCATTTGCCGCGGAGGGTTCCGTAGAAGTTCGTGACCGCGGTCCAGACGGGGATCAGGAGCGAGATGCTGAAGAGGATCGCGACCGTCTGCAGCCATGTCGGAATCGGGCCGAAGATGATGTGATGCGCGCCGTTCCAGATGTAGAGAAACGCGATCGTCCAGAATCCGATGATGGAGAGCTTGTGGCTGTAGAGGGGGTTTCCCGTCGATTTCGGTATATAGTAGTAGGCCATCGCGAGCCCCATCGGCGTGAAGATCAGGCCCACGGCGTTGTGCCCGAACCACCAGTTGACGTTTGCGTCATTGACGCCGGAGTAGACCGGAAGGTTGCCGACGATCCAGAGAACGGCGGTCCAGACGAGCGTCCCCATCAGGTACCAGAGGCTCACATACATCTGTTCCCGCTCCTTCGACCGTTTCGCGATCGTGGCGAACATGTTGACCGCGAACATGACCCACGCGATCGTCACCAGGATGTCCAGCGTCGTGTTGAGCTCGAGATACTCCTTTGCCTGCGTATCGCCCGAGGCGAGCGTCACCACCGCACCAAGGATGATGACTACCCAGAGTCCGAGCGTCGCCAGTCCGAGCTTCTCGCTGTAGAGCTTCGTTCCGCAGAGCCGGGGAACGACGAAATACGCGAGTCCCATGTTCGCCGCGAGGAGCCACCCGAAGAGGACGCCGTTCGTGTGGATGGGGCGGATCCGGCCGGTGCTTATCGCGGCGATCCCTCCGAGGAACTCGGGAAACACAAACCGCGTGGCCATGAGGATGCCGATCAGAATTGTCACGAGGAAGAACGTCACGGCGGTGTAAATGAACCACCGGGCACTCGTGTCCTCGTGGACGACGCTGGGGTTATTCATACGAAGCCCTTTCGATGTCAGGCATGCTGTGAAGAGTGTGGGTTAGTGGAGAAGGAGATCTGAGCTCGTTGTGGAACACTCAGCGCGTTCCGGCGTCACCCGCCGCGCGCGCTTCTTTTTCCCGGTTCCCCTCGAACCGGAGATAGCTTATCGCCTGCCATCGCTCGGCGTCGGTGAGAACGCCGATCCACGGCTGCATGGACGTCCCGGGGACACCGTTTGTGACGGAGTCGTACACGCGCGCATCCGTGAGGTATTCGATAAACGGCTTCTCCCCCCAGGAGGTGATGGCGACCAGGTTCCTCGGCGCCGGGACCAGGTTGGGAGCAAGGAGACCGCGGCCGTCCGCCTTCTGACCGTGGCAGCTCGCGCAGTAATTCAGAAAGATCCTCCGGCCGGCTGTGGCGGACTCCCCGTCGACCGACAGGGGATTCTTCGCGCCGGGATCGACCGCCTGGCGGGTGATGCTGTTCGGGACCGAGATTGTGTCGTCCGCAGTCAGCGACCGGATATAGCGGATGACGTTCCAGCGCCGCTCCGGCGAGAGGTTGAGCTCCCAGGCAGGCATTGCCGTCCCCCTGACACCGCCGCTTATCGACGTGTAGAGCCTCTCGTCGGAAAGATGCTTCACGAACTGCGCATTCCGGAGATTCTGCGGCTTCGGGTCGAGGTTGAGGGATTCCGGCCCCCTTCCGTCCGCACGCCTCCCGTGGCAACCGGCGCAGTATTCAAAGAAGACCCCTTCGCCATCCCTGACCGATTCCTGCGTGGCAGGCGGGGCGGCCGGGACGCCGCCCTCGCCGGCGTCGAGCCGGCTTCCTTCAACGGCGAGGAAAAGCGCGAGCACCGCCACCGGGGCCGCGCACCGGAAACTTCTCTGCAATCGGTTCATCTTTATGCTCCCTGTCGCAATTGTCATCTCGTTCAATTCGTTCCCTCTCCCTGCGGGGACATTCATGCCGGGGGGCTGCAGCAGGCGGCCCCCTGCGGCTCCAGGATGGCGGGGAGCGGGACGTGAAGTCCGCGCAGCAGCAGGACGATGCCCATCAGAAGTATCGAAAGGGCCGCAAGGCGTTCCGCCCCCCTCCGGAACCGCGCCGAGAAGAGGGAGGAGAAGCCCCCGAGCGCACCGAGCGAGGGGGTCATCCCGAGCGCGAAGACGGCCATCGTGAACGCGCCGGCACCGACAGTCTCCGCCGCGGCCGCTTTCGCAAGCATCCCGTACAGCAGGCCGCACGGAAGGAGCGGCGTCAGAAGCCCAAGCGCAAGCGTGTGCGCCGGCGACGCCCCGCGGAGAACGCGCCCATGCAGACGGGTGAGGGCCCCCCCACCGATCGAAATGCGCGCGGGAATGCTCACCCAGCCCAGCATCGCGACTGCAGCAACGACCATGACGGCCCCGGCTCCGATCGAGAGATATTCGCCGGCATTTTTCACCCATGCAAGCCTGAGCCCCACAGCGCTCAGGAGCGCTCCCAGCGCCGCATATGACAGTATCCGCCCCCCGTTGTACGCGCCATGACGAATGATACCGGACACGGCGCTTCTCCGCCCGGCCGGGGCGCCAGCCTGTGACTGCATGGAGTACGCAAGGACGACGGCCCCGCACATGCCGACGCAGTGCAGGCTCGCCAGAGCACCGGTAAGGAATATGAGGCCGTACTCGATCATTGCTGTTTTGCGGGAGCGTAGACGACGGCGTTGTCCGCCGTCAGACTCTTCAGCGAAGAGAGGTAGAGCGCAATCGCCTCGAGCCCGGAAACCGAGTAGTCGAAGTCGGGCATAATCGAACCGCCGACAACCGAGCGGGGGTTGATGTGGTGCTGGATCATGTATTCCTTCGCACGCTGCAGCCCGTAGACGCTCAGGTCGGGACCGATCTTCCCTCCCGCGCCGTTTATCGTATGACATGCGTTGCACGCCATGTCACGGAACAATTTCTCCCCCGCCGCCACGGTCAGCGGGACATCCGCAGGCTTCCTCGCCTTCCATTCCTTCAGACTGTCGTACTGCGTGACGGGGCCGCGGACCAGGTTTTCGCCCGTCTGACTCTTCAGATACACCGTGAGCGCGGTAACGTCCTCGTTGCCCAGGCCGAAGGCGGGCATGATCGTCAGAGGCGAATTCGCCTTCGGAAAGACGATCGATTCCCGTATGTACTCGATCGGCCATTTCGCCCCCACGCGCGTCAGCTCGGGCCCGAGCTTCCCGTTCGAGACCCCCTCAATACGGTGACATCCATAGCATGCCGACGCGTGAAAGAGGGCCGCCCCCCTCCGTAGCACGGTCATCTCAGGGAGATAGGGGGAAGGATGGCATTTGGCGCAGCCAATCTCGCTCAGCACACCCTTGAGGAGGGGTTCGGTCCAGTACCTGTCGGTGCCGTGCCCGTCGGCGACCGAGAGCCCCCGGCCGTTTCCCGCGTGGCATGTCGTGCATCCGAACGTCCTGTACGGGTGGTTCCCGGGGATTTTCGGGTGCGTCCGGAAGGGCTGCGGAGCATCCGCGAACCTCGGGTCGTCGATCCCCATGTGGCATGTGATGCAGCGGTCAACGCGATCCTTTCCGAACCCCGTGATGACGAGCTGTTCGATCCGCGGGGAACGGGCGGCAATGATCTCTTTCATCCCCGGATCGGCGGTCTTCCCGTAGACCATCGCCAGATACTCCTTCTGGTACCGGCGCCACTCCGTATCGAAATTCTTGTACACGATGAATCCATTCCCCAGGAGAAGGAGCACCACCCCCAGGACAAGGGCGATCTTCATCGAATGGCTGATCTGCATGAGGACTCCGTGTTTCTGTGCATTGAGGTGCCGCCGTTTCCGCAGCGCCTGTCAGTTCCCCGCCGTGGATTCCCAGGGTATCACGAACCCCCAGTTGGGCCCGCGGAAGTACATACCGATGATTATGAGCACGAGCATGACAATCAGAAACGTCAGAAAGAGCCCGTTCGCCAGCGACCGCTCTTTCGCGAACCAGATTCCTATCCCGGCCTTTTTTCTGTCGATGAACGGAACGATCGCGAGTCCCGCGATGATCAGCGTCGGGATCATCACGCCGCCGATGACCGCAGAGTAGCTCACGAGCTCCTGGAGCCCCAGGAAGTACCAGGGGGCCTTGGCCGGATTCGGCGGGTGATTCGGATTTGCAATCTCTTCGAGAGGCGCATTGAAGAGAAACGCAAGGAGGAGCAGGACGGCGACGACGACGACGAAGAGCGTAAGCTCGCGCACAAGGAGATGGGGCCATGTAAACACCATGTCGTCGGGCGGAAGCCCCACCGTCGGCTTCGTCCCCTTCACGAGCTCCATCAGGCCGTACGTCTTTGAAGGGTCCTCGGGATACACGTGTTTCGTGTTGACTTCGTTCATTGTCCGCCTCCTTTCGACGGAGGATCATTGTCGTTCGGATGCGACAGCCCGCCGTCTTTCCGGATCCTCCAGAAATGAACGGCGAGAAAGATGGACAGAAGGCCGGGGAGTATCACGACGTGTAGGACGTAGAACCGGACAAGCGCCTCCTGCCCGACAACGTCTCCCCCGAGGAGGAACTTCCTCATGGGCGGGCCGAGGACAGGCGCGTATCCCGCTATCGACGTCCCGACGGTGATCGCCCAGAACGCGAGCTGGTCCCAGGGGAGCAGGTACCCCGTAAACGAGAGCCCGAGTGTCAGGAGAAGAAGGAGTATCCCGACGAGCCAGTTGAACTCCCTGGGGGGTTTGTACGCCCCCGTGAAAAACACCCTCGCCATGTGGAGTATGACGACGAGAACCATCAGCTCGGCTCCCCACTTATGCACGTTGCGGAGGACGAACCCGAAATCGACGGCCGAACGGAGGTCCAGCATCCTGTTATATGCTTCGCTGGCGGAGGGGAAGTAATAGAACATCAGCCAGACGCCTGTGAACGTCAGCACCAGGAAGAGGGCCGTCGCTATCACCCCAAGGCCCAGCGTGTAACTGAACCGGAGCGAGTGCCGCGACACCTTGACCGGGTGGATATGGAGAAAGAGATTGTTGAACACCGCGTACGACTGCCCCTCGGCGTCCTGAGGAACTCTGCCGTAGCGGAACAGCGAACGATAAATGTTTCTGCCGAATCCGGTGATCCGGTTCCGGGGCGCCTGCGCGGGGGGCGCAACATCAGTCGGTTGGTTCATGGGAGTCCTGAGAGTGCATTGAATGCATTATGCCTTGAAGAACGTGCCGGGCGGAACCTTGACCGACTTGTCGATCTCCAGTTCGCCGTTCGGCGCTATGCTGACCTGATACCAGTCCAGGGGCCGCGGTGCCGGACCTCCCGTCACATAGCCGTCGTTGTCATACTGGCTCCCGTGGCAGGGACATTCAAAGCCGGCGTCGGACGTGCGGACCGTGCATCCCAGGTGCGTGCACGTGATCGAGATCGCGGCAAATCCCTTCTTGTCCCGGACGATCACGACGCGCTGATCCTCCATCACTTCCTTGATCCCTTCCTTGTATTCTCCCGGCCGGCCCGCGCGGATGACGCTCGGAGGGCCGTAATCGACGGCGGGTTTGAGGTACAGGAGATTCCCCACGGCGGCAATGAGAGCGGAAAACCCCACCCCTCCCAGGCCGAGCGCGGTCAGAAACGTTCTCCTGTCCATTCCGGGCTGCTGCATGCGGACGTTCTTCTTTTTCACGCCATTGCTCCCTGTGTTGTTGCGTCAGTCTTCGTCGCGAAGCATGCGGTACTTGGGTTCTTCGATGTCTTTGAACTGGTTGGTTTTCGCCGCCCAGACGAATCCGAGCGCGAAAAGGACGCCGAGCCCGATGCTGAGAAATATGAGGAAGTAGACGGAGATCATCATGCGGAATTCCCTCCCGTGGTTAATGCAGCGTGAACTGATGCTGGCAGGCAAAATGCTCCATCGTGACGGCGCCCGTGGGACACCGTTTCGCGCAGAATCCGCAGCGGATGCAGAGCTCTTCATCCTTGAGCATCGCCGATCCCGCCGAGCGGACAGCGGCGGGAATGTCGTCCCGGCGCTGATCCGGGGCGTCGATGCCGTACCGCCGGAGGAGAGCCTCTTCCAGCCGGGGCTCCGAGGCAATCTGCGTGAGCGGCACCAGCGCGAGACAGTACGTCGGGCACACATCGACGCATCCGTTGCAGAGGATGCAGAGATCACCGTTGAATATCGTGTCGATATGGCACTTGAGGCATCGCTCTCCCTGTTCCCGGGCGACTTCCTCTTCGAAATTCTGTTCGATGATCTTCGTGCCGGCAAACCGTTCGGGGGGTTCGATCACGGGGGGATTGACCCGGTCGAACTGAAGATAACCCGGGGTCATCGTGTGCCCGGGCGGCTCCGTAAACTGTCCTGTCCTCTCCTCGATGAGCGTCCCCCGGCGGAGATATTCGTCGATCGATACGGCCGCACGCTGCCCGGAGGCGACCGCGTTGATGAACAGGCGCGCCCCCTCGGCAACGTCGCCGCTTGCGAATACCCAGGGAACGCTCGTGCGCTTTGTCGCGGGGTCGATTTCGATGAGCCCCCGGCTCATTCTGAGATCCGGAAGGTCCTTCAGGAATCCAAAGTCAGCGCTCTGGCCGATGGAGAGCATGACCGTGTCCGCCGGGATGGTCTCTCCGGGCTCCTCTTCGAACGAAGGATTGAACCTGCCGGACGCGTCGAACACCGATTTCACCCGCCGCGTCGCGAGCCCCGTGACCTTTCCGTTTTCCGTGACGATCCTCAGCGGCCCCCGGGATGTGTGGAGTGTGACCCCTTCTTCCGTCCCCTCCCGTATTTCGATCTCATCCGCGGGCATCTCTTCCCGGGATTCAAGACAGACAAGGTGGACTTCTTTCGCCCCCGTCCTGAGGGCCATGCGGGAGCTGTCGGCCGCTTCGTAGAAGTCCTGGGCCGACGAACGCCCGGGCGTGCGGACGGCGGACCGGGCAACATCGAATGCCACGTTCCCCCCGCCGATCACGACGACCCGCTCACCGAGATGGACGGGCCTGCCGGTATTGACCGCCTTGAGAAAATCGATTCCGTGTATGACCCCGTCAGCGCCGGATCCCTCGATGCTGAGATCGCGCCCCTTCTGAAGCCCGGACGCGATCAGGATCGCCTCGAAACCCTCCTGCTGCATCCGGGGGATCGTGATATCCGTGCCGACCGCCGTGTTGAGCTTTAGCTCGACGCCGAGAGAGAGTATCGCATCGATCTCCATCCTTACAAGATCCCGCGGCAGCCTGTAGACAGGCACGCCGGTCATCAACATCCCCCCTGCAAACGAGTCCCTCTCGAATACGGTGACGCGGTAACCGAGGAGCGCGAGATCGTGCGCGGCCGTCATGCCGGCGACTCCTGCACCAATGACGGCGACTTTCGTCCCGGCGCGGGGATTCGCGGGATCGCGCCGGGCGGTCGAAAACGCGATCGTGGCTGCCGGGTCACCCGATTCGACTCCGTACTTTTCCGTGACAAACCGCTTCAGCGCGCGGATCGTGACCGGCTCATCGATGCTTCCACGACGGCACTCCACCTCGCACGGGGCGCCGCACACGCGGCCGCAGATCGAAGCAAACGGGTTCGGCGCGCGCGCAATCCTGTACGCATCGAGGTACCTTCCCTCGGCAATCGCCACGACATATCCCCGCGCATCTGTTCTGACCGGGCATCCCCACTGGCATTTGATCTGGCGCTGCCAGTACTCGATGTCGGGGATCTCGACCCGGAATTGGCGGTTACTCATTGGGTGTCTCAGGCAAGAGAGCGGATGGATTCCATCGAGCGGGCGATCCGGGGGCCCGATGCAAGTTCGGCAAGCGACTTCCGTGTCAGTATCTCCTGCAGCGACTTCTGCGCGTCGCACCAGACAACATGAACCGCGCATGTCAGATCGAGGTGACAGGTCCCCTCGGCAATGAGACACTTGTTGAGGAACACTTTTCCCTCCACCGCCTCGATGACGTCGAGGAGCGTCATCGTCTCAGCGGGCTTCGAAAGCTGGATCCCTCCTCCTGCGCCGCGCTGCGACCGGATGAGGCCGTCTTTCGAAAGCTGTGCAACGATCTTGCGCAGAAACCCCTCTGGTATCGCCCACTCTTTTGAAATCACCGAAATCTGGGCAAGCCCACCGGAAGGGAGTCCGGCAAGGTGGATCATTGTTCGGACGGCGTATTCGCCGGTCATCGAAAGCTGCATCATGGGAGGATCCCCGGAAATTAATCGACTTTCCGGCTCCCAAAATTCATGCCAAATGAGAGCTTATTGGTTATGACTGTGTTCGAGCAGACTGACAGATTTTTTGCAGGGGGATGGACTAACGAGGCAAGACGAACATCCCGATTTCCAGTATTCGGAAATCCGGTTGTTCGATATTGAGAATTGCAGAATGGGAAGCACATCCCGGAGCGGGGATCACTCATGCCCGAGCCACTTTTCAACCTCCGAACCGCCGGGGGCAGGGGATGTACAAAATCGAGCAAGTAGAGTCAATCCTAAACTTGTCAGGGAGGGGGAGGGGATCCTTTGAGATTGACGCGGGGAATTCTTTATATTTGTGGAGGATTTACCGGGCAAATCAGGGGGCCCGGACCATTCTTTTAAGTGAGGATCATGGACATATTCTCGTCATTCTGGCCCTGGTATATTACGGGGCCGCTGATCGGGCTGTACGTCCCGATACTCTATCTTCTCATCAACAGGCATTTTGGCGTTTCGTCCACGTTTCGCGACATCTGCGCCGCCGTGATCCGCCCGTCGTCCGGGTATTTCAAGTATGACTGGAAGGCGAACCGGTGGCGGCTGGTCTTCGTCGCGGGAACCGCCATCGGGGGGTTTCTCGCGGGGGGAACGCTCAGGACACCCCCCGGAGGGCAGATTTCCGGACACACGCTCGCCGTCCTCGCCTCGCTCGGCGTCAAAGATTTCTCATCGCTTGTCCCGGCGGACCTCTTCTCCACGGGATCGCTCCTGACACCTCGGGGGATACTCCTCATCGCCGTCGGAGGGTTCCTCGTCGGTTTCGGCACGCGGTATGCCGAGGGGTGCACATCCGGACACTCCATACACGGAATCGCGACGTTTCAGCGGGCTTCCCTTGTCGCCACGCTCTCCTTTTTTGCGGGAGGACTGATCTGCACGTATTTCATACTTCCATATATACTTCACCTGTAGCGGGGAGAACCCATGGTGTATTTCGTCGTGATGATATTAGGAATATTCTTCGGGATGATACTCTCGAACGGCGAGGTGATCTCGTGGTTCCGCATCCAGGAGATGTTCAGATTCGATTCGTTTCACATGTACGGTGTCATCGGTTCGGCAATCGCCGTCGGGGCTGTCACGATGGCACTGCTCCGGAAATTCCATGCCCGGTCGCTGAACGGTGACCCAATCGTCATCGAAACAAAGAAGCTCGAAAAAGGGACAGTCATCGGCGGGGTGATCTTCGGCCTGGGGTGGGCTATGACGGGAGCGTGCCCCGGACCGCTCTACGCCCTGGCGGGGAGCGGATACCCAGCGTACATCGCGGCGCTCCTTTTCGCCGTCGGGGGCGCGCTCGTCTACGGCACCATTCGTGACAAACTTCCTCATTGAGATTGAAATTCAGATAGAGACTCGGGGGGAACCCGGGCGGAGGAGCCAAACCGGCGCCGCCCATGACAGCGTGAGCACCGTGAGCGTTTCTTGACCACCTGGAGCACACAATGGATACCCGGATAATCGGGCGCCACGTCATTCATGCCGCGGCACTTTTCGCGGCATTCCCTCTCCTCTCCCCGGGCGCCCGGGGAGCCGACACGCTGCACTCATGGAATAGCGGGCCGACAAAATTTGCCGTGATGCAGTTCGTACGAGACGTCACGACTGAGGGCGGGCAGGACTACCTCCCGCCCGATGAGAGGATAGCGGTCTTCAGCCATGACGGGACGCTCTGTCCCGAGGTACCGGCGCCCGTCGAGCTCGCATTCCTCATGGACAGGATCAAGGCACTCGCATCCCGGAACCCTCGGTGGCAATCAAAGGAACCGTTCCGCTCGGCGCTTTCAAAAAACCTGAAAGGGCTTGCCTCCGCAGGGACGCGCGGCATACTCGAGCTCACGGCGGCCGTGCACAGCGGCATGACTCCCGAAGAGTTTGAGGCCACGGTGAACGGATGGATCGCAAAGGCGAGAAACCCGAGGCTGAACCGGCTTTACAGTGAATGCGGTCTCCTCCCAATGCTCGAGCTTCTCGATTTCCTCAGGTCGAACGGATTCAGGATATACATCGTCGTCCGCGGGGATGCAGCGTTTCTGAGATCCTGGGCCGAAAAGGTCTACGGGGTCCCTCCGGCTCATATCATCGGGAGCAGCGTGAGAACCAAATACGAGGTGCACAAAGGAGTGCCGGAACTTGTCCGCCGGCCTGATTTTGACATGCTGGAAGACGGAGCGGGGAGACCGCCGGCGATCTACCGCGTGACGGGCCGCCGGCCGATCGCGGCGTTCGGGAATTCAGACGGGGACCTCGAAATGCTCCGGTGGACCGCAGCCGCGGAGGGGAGGCACCTGGTCCTCCTTGTGCACCACACGAACGGGGGGAATGAATTCGCCTACGACAGAAAGGCGATGTTCGGCAAGCTTGACAGCGCACTTGACATCGCACGGAAGAGCGGCTGGACAATCGCGGACATGACGAAGGACTGGAACAGGTTCTTCGCAAAAACAGGGAAATGAGGACGATGCGTCTCTAGCTGGAAAATCAACCGATGCCCCCGGCACTTTCGTTCACCGAACGCGTTCTGCACAGGCTCCACATACTCCCCACTCCCGTTATGGATGCATTCGGGGCGGTCATATTCGCGCGCGCCCTGACGGTTGGGTTGCGGCGGGGGATGTTCGAGTCCGTCGCGCGACACCCGATGGCAATTGAGGAGTTGTCCAGGAACACCGGGCTCGGCGCAGGGGGGGTCAGGCTCCTTGCAGATGCGTTTGTCGCGGGGGGGTATGTCAGGTGCAGGAAAGGGATGTACAGCGCAGGCCCGGAGGCGAAGAAATGGCTTGTCAAAGACTCCCCGACGTACCTCGGGGATCTGATTCTCTACTTTGATTCGCTCAACTCAAGACTCTCAGGGCTTGACTATTCACTGGAACACGGGAAACCCCGCGAACCCTACTATGCGTCGTTCACCGATACGGACTGGGAGACATACGTCAGAGCGATGGCAAACCTCGCGCGCCTTCTCCTCCCTGAAGTCATGCGTAGAATCCGGATTCCCGAGAGCGGGGGGCACGTGCTCGACCTGGGGGGCTCCCATGCGCTCTATGCGCGTGAGTGCTGCCGGACGCACGCTGATTGCAGCGCAGTCGTCATGGATTTTCCTCCGGCACTCCGCGTCGCGGCCGCGACAGCGGGGACCGGCCCGGAAGAGAGAATACGCCTCGTGTCGGGAGACATACTGACATCTCCACTTCCGGGAGATCAGGACGCTGTGTTCCTGTTCAACATCGTTCACGGGTTCGACGAAGAGCAAAACCGGAGCCTCATTGCCCGTGCCGCGGGGTCGCTCAGATCGGGGGGGAGGCTCTACATACTCGATCAGATGACGGGCACCGGGGAACGGTCACTCATCTCCGCGTTCATGCCCCTGATGGTGGGACTGAATCTCATGAATGAAATCGGGGGGAGCGCCTACTCTCTCGCCGACATCCGCACGTGGTGCGCGGAAGCCGCCACGTTCCGGGTTATGCCCCTCCGGTTTCCCGGGGTGACGCTCATCGAAGCAACCGACTGGAGATAATCCACGGCATCAGAAGGACCCTCTCTTCAGGTTCACACTCATACACCGTGAATGCTTCCAGAGTTCCCTCCGCGAGGTGTCAGTCGGCTCTCATCCCGGCCGGGACGTCCTGATAAGCGGACTGGAGAACCGCGTTCGTCGCCGGGTCCTGTATCCAGGCAACGACGGTGAGATTCGTGCGGTCGACACTCTCAGGATGAGGCCTCCACCCGTTGAACAGCCTTTTTGGGCCCGGCCAGGAGGACCGCCCCTTCGGATCGCGGAGCAGATCCCTGATACCGGCATCCACTTCCGCGAGGTCGAGAGACGTGCGGAGAGTCTGGTCCGCCGCGGGGTTGGTCAGGGATGTCCCCCCGGGGCCGCCAAAGAGTTTCCTGACGACCATCGCATGCCGTGATATGCCGTTCGCTCCCGTGTAGTCAACCGAGCGCTGGACGAGGGCAACATGGAGGACACAGCCGGAGGCATTCCCGCCTGCCCCCCCCTTCCCGACGCGGGCAGTGACAGTGATGCTCTCATGCAGCCGCGCGACGTCGATCGCCAGGCTCATCCCCGGAGCCTCCCCCACGTATTTCTGAATCGCATACCGGTAGAGGTTGAAGCGGTTATGCGCAATGAACCTGGGTCCCCCTCCCACAATTTTTTCCCGGCCGTCGATCACGGCAGTCGGAGTCCCCCCCGCCCGGTACATCTGATAGCGGCTCCACGAATCATCCGTCGTGAGCGGATCCGGTCCGGGGATATGAACGTGGTATTCGAGCATCAGAAGGTCCGTCCGGGGGAAGTATTCTCCCAGCGCGTCGAACGCCATGTCGGCCGCAACGCAGGGACCACATTCCGCGCCCGTGAAAAGCTCGGCGAGAATCGCCTTCCCCGAGCCGGGTCCTCCGGGGGAATACCGTCCCGGGTCGAACTCCGCCCCCGATTCCTTCACCCGTTCAAGATCCGCGTCCAGTCCCGCGGTCGATCCGTGAACTGTTTTGTACACGGATTCAAGCGAGTCACGGAGCTCTTTCGGGTTGAGCACCGTCAGACCGTTCATGTACGCAGCGATCGCCTTCCCGGGATCCCCGAGCCTCCGGTAGATCTCCCCGAGCGCCGTCCAGAAGTCCGTCGACCATGGGGAGGCAAAATCCTCGATCGACCGGAGCATCTCAAGAGCCTCCCGCAAATTCCCCCGGGCGGCCGTCACAAGCGCGAGATTCTGCCTGAACGTTACAGCGTCTTCGACAGGGGAGTCTTTCGAAAGACTCTGCGCCGCGGCCTCGGCATATTTCTGCGCAGCAGGGAGGTCAACGGAAAACCGGGCCATGAACGCCGCGGCATTGCTTTTTGCGGCGACTGCCGCGGGTCCGCTCAGGGTGTCAATTGAGGAGTGGACCGTTTGCAGGACGATAGATTGCATCAGCGCTTCGCGGCTCTTTTCCCCTTTTTCCTCCAGCGCGAGCCATTCAAGGAATCTCGATTTCATCTCACGGTCGCCCCCCAGGTACACCGCCCGGGAAGCGGTCGAGAGAGCCTGACGGCGCTTACCGTTCTTTTCCTGATAGAGAGCGAGGTGGCCGAGATACTCGGGGTCATCCTCATGCCCCCGCATCGCTTCCTCCTGAAGTTTTTCCGCGGCGGCGGCATCTCCTTTCCTGAAGAGAACGAATGCGTGCGTGTCCAGGATCGGCCCGAGCGTGCCGCTCCCCCCGCCTCTTGCCATCGATTCGGCAAGTTCCGCGTACACGAGGGCCGAGTCCAACCCGATGTTCTTCCCGGCGAGCGCATACGCAAACTGGTTGTATGTGTTCATGCGCGCACCCGGCGGTACGAGACCCAGATAGTGCGTTGCCGCATCGAGCGCCCGGGATTCGTCCCCCTGGTCCACATAGAGGGCGAACAGCGCGTTGTATCCCCCGGCCCTCAGCATGCTCTGCGGGAACTGAGCGACAAACTGCCTCAGCGCGGATATCCTCTCCTGCGTCTGCCTGACCGCCATGGCCGAACGGAATGCCGCCGTATCGGACTGGGCGTTCACGCGCGTCACAAAGAGCGCCAGAAGCAGGGGGAGAAACATCAGCGATCGTCTCATGCAACCCTCCAGTGTGTGCCGGGCGAAGGGGGGACATTCCCCCCGGTTATTTATCCGAATTTCCGTTAAACAACTCATCATTGACATGCACGGGGACGGCGCCCGATGAAAGCACACGGACCGTGATGACGGCGCGGATGGCGGCCGGGGGAAGGCAGATATCGTTATTGCACGCCTGGTACGAGACATCAACGGGAAGCGCGTAGTCTCCCGGTGACGTTGAAGGGAGTGCGGTAATTTTGAACAGTATGACCACGGTTCCTTCGTACACACTCACCGGTTCTTCTGAAAACGCGAACTTCTTCGATGTCCCGCCGGGATACTGCACCTGCACCACCGACAGCCCTGCAGGGGGAGAAAATGAGGCGGCGGTCCCGATGAGGTTCTCGTCGGCCGGAGTGGCGGAGTTGACATGCCATCCGCCCGCCACTGTCATGATCAGCGCGCCGCGCAACTCTCCTCCTCCCTGAACGCCGTCCTGCGAGAGCTTTGCAGAAACCGAGACATGCTCCTTCCCCTGTGGTTGACCGTTCCCCGTCGGGGGAACGAACAGAAAGAGAACGATACCCGTTGCAGCGATAATGCGCATGTGCAGTCACCGGATTATGACAAGTTCCTTCGATTGAATGTACGACTCGGATCCCGGAGATGAAAGATCCCTGCCGGATGGGCGGCAGGGATCTCCCGTACGTGTCTCCCGCTCTGCGCGGGCTACTGCACCTGTGTCACCCCTTCCAGCTCATCGGCCAGTCCGTTTGCATTGTAGAGCTTCCGGAGGCACTCAATGATCCCTGCCGGGTGAACCGCGACAGCCCTGTTCGTGGATTCAGAATACATAAACCGGCCGGGGAGGCTCTCGATATTGCCGTCGAATATGAGCCCGACGAATGCACCGTCCCTGTCGACAACGGGCGAACCCGAGTTCCCTCCGATGATGTCGCACGTGCACACAAAATCGAGCGGGGTGGCAAGATCGAGCTCCGCAACGCCGTCAACGAACCTCTGGGGGAGCGTCCATGCCCCCCTGTTCCCGAACCCGTATGCCCTGTCATAGAGCCCGTACAGAGTCGTCATCGGCGGTGCCTGGGTCCCGTTCATCGGATACCCCTTGATCGTCCCGTACGAGAGCCTGAGCGTGAACGTGGCATCGGGGTTGACGGATTTCCCGTACACTGCAAACCGGGCGTTGCCTATCGCCTCGAGCGCGGATGCGTTCGGTCCGAGAATGTACTTCTCGTTCCATTTCCGCGTTTCCGCAAGGACGGGGGAGAGCTTGCGCGCCAGGACAATCATCGGATCCGCCGATGCGTCGACGGCCTTTTCGCCCCCTTCAAAGAGGTCTCTGCGCACCTTTACATCGGCCATCCTGGTGCCTGCGACGAGCTCCGACGCTGCAACCTCCGGGGTGCGGCCGTTCAGCACCTCTTTGAGGAACGGATCGTCGGCTCCGATGTTCTCGATCCCCTCCGCCAGGCCGTCCGCGATCTGTGCTTCCTCGAGTTCAGGATAGACCGGCGCCGGAGAGAAGAGCCGGAACTTTAACCCGGGGAGATTAGCTTCCTGATAGGGAGCCTGGCGTTCGCCGTTCGGCTTCTTCAGCTCCTCCGCAGCCTGGACGAGCTGGAGCGCCATCTGAAACAGCCTGCCGCGGATCGTCCGGTACGTCCCCTGGCGGGACATGAGTTTCTGCCGTGCGAGGACGGACGTGATCGTATCCCATCCCCAGCTGTATGCCCTTTTCCATTCAGGATTGGCGTCCACCCTGTCACGCAGATCTTTGTCCTCCTGGTACTTCTTCGCCATCAGCGTCCTGTCAAGAAGCCCCTGATATTCCCCCTCCGAGGCCTTCCGGCCGTTTTCCATGCCGAATATGCTTCCGGCCGCCTGTCGCGCCTGCTCGGGACCGCGCGAGGAATATTTCTTCAGAAGATCGAGCGAGCGGACGAGGCTCTTGAGACGCGCGGGATATGCGACGTCCCGCTGGTACTCGGTCTGTGCGTAGGTCTGGAGCCGGTTTGTGGATCCCGGATGGCCGGACACGAAGACAAGATCGCCCTCATGCGCCCCGGCGGTTTTCCATTTGAGATACTGCGCGGTGTTGGCGGGTTTCCCGTCCTCGTACGCGCGGAAGAACGTGATATCGAGATCGTGGCGGGGGAATGTGAAGTTGTCCGGATCGCCGCCGAAGAATGCGATCTGGACTTCCGGGGCCATGACCAGCCGCACGTCCGTGTACTTCTTGTACATGTAGAGCCAGTATTCGCTTCCATTGTAGAATGACACGATGTCGGCCTTGAGTCCGGATTTGTCCGCAGATTCCTTCGTGATCTTCGCCGTTTCGGACCGCCGCGCGTCCAGCGCTTCACGGGATGACATCCCCTCCTTCACTGCACCGAGGACACGCTCCGTGACGTCCTGCATGGAGATGAGGACATTCAGCTCGAGGTCCGGGCATTTCAATTCCTCCGCCGGCGTCCGCGCATAGAACCCCTCCGCAACGAGATCACGGTCTTTCGTGGAGAGTTTCTGGAGCTGACCCCTCCCGACGTGGTCGTTTGTCAGGAGAAGACCGTTCGGGCTCACAAACGACCCCGAGCCGCCGTCTCCAACGCGAACGCTCGACAGCCGCAGATGGTCGAGCCACTGCTGCGTCGGTTCAAATCCGTACAATTCCTTGAGCTGTTTCCGGGGGGGATTGTCAAACGTCCACATCCCCTCCCCTGCCAGCGACGGCAGGGCCCACATGACAATGGCGACGACAAGGCAGGCGCCTGCGACGGCGCGGCGCACGTTTGTATACATGCTTGACTCCTTCGGAAAATGAAAGAAGAACCGCGAAAGGCAGCCGGGAGCGGGGAAACAGAGCCGGGACTTACCGACGTCCTTCCCAAGCAGCAACCATTTGTGTGCCAGTACGTTGAGAGGGGAAGTGCGGCGAGAACTGCGCCACCCGGCGCAGAAAAGGGCAAATCAATTCCCGAAATCAAGAACGACGTACTCACATGCGGGAGGAGGGGCGGAGAGCCGGATGATCACGAAATCCCTCCAGGAAGGGAACATGCTTAGCGCACGGGGAGTATAACCTTTGAAGAACACCAAGGGAGGACATCATGACAGACAGACCAGGTTCCGCCGGCAGACCCCGCTATGGTGCGATAGAATTGAAGGATTCGATGCAATTGTACTGGATGACGGGGCTTGGACTCGCGATTGCTATACACCTTGCAGTGGTCTTCTCGTACAAACTTGCGGGTGTCACGGATTCCGGTGAAACAGGAGTTATCTACGTCAGGCCGGTTCACATCGGCGTGTATCTTCCTCTGCCGATTAATCCCGACCTGCGCACGTCAATCAATATCGCAGAGCGCGGGGTCAAGCGCTCCGTCGGAACTCCGGTCCCGGTCCCGGATCCGATTGCCGACCCGGGTCAAGAACTCGCTCCAAACGTCGACTTCACTCCAGAAGGAACTGCCGTGAATGGAGGCGAAGCGGGTGAATACGGAGGGGAGATCAAGATTCCTGAGCCTGACGCCGTCCCCCCTCCATTCCAACCCGTGGAGGAGATGCCGAAAATCATAAAGAGGGTCCCCCCCGTCTATCCGGAGCTCGCGATCAAGGCGAACCTGGAGGGGACAGTCTATCTGAAATTCTGGGTCGACAAGGAGGGGAACCCGAGAGACGTCTCCGTCGTCCAGAGCACCGCAGACATATTCAACGAGCCGGCGATCACCGCCGCAAAGCAATTCCTGTTTATCCCCGCGTACATGAACGCGGGCCCCGTCGCCGTCTGGATCACGATGCCGTTCCGGTTCAGGCTGGCGGACAGGAAATGAGGCAGCGGGAAATTGCTAGTTCTTCTTCTCGCGCGGAGGGAAGAACTCCGGTATGACCTTTCCGCGGTGGCATGTCCAGCAACCGATCCGGGGTTCGGGGCTGTCGAGGTTCTTGATCTTCTTCAAAAGATCGGTGTTGATCGTGCCCACCATCGCCACCATGTCGCGCGCGATCTGCTTTTCCGGCCGGTCCTCTTTCTCCCACTGATCGACGATGTGACAGTGTTTGCACGTCACCCCCAGCGCATTGCTCCAGAATCCCATCATGCCGGGGAGCCTCCCGGCTTCCATGGCCTTGTTCAACTGTATGTTCTTGAACACATCGCCCGCGGGTTCCTTCTCCCGTCCCGCGATCTTTGCCCTGAGCTCTCCGAGCTCGTGTTCGATCAGCTGCGCATTCTGCTCATGGCTTGCAGTATCCTGCTCGACGGCAGGTCCGGCCGGGCGGGGGGATGATCCGGGGGTCCGCAACGCAACGCCCGCGGAAAAGAACATGAGGCACAGTGCAGCAGCCAGCGCATACGATCGTTTCATACAGTATCCTCCTGAATGAACATTATGGTTTTCTCCGCCCCGAGGCGCAGGATTGCATTCCTTGACCGTTCATTCACAACGTCCGTCTTGAATTCGACGCGGTTCAGATCGAGCGATTCAAACGCATGCGTGAGGAGGAGATACTTCGCTTCCGTATTGAACGCAGTCCGCTGCCACGGGGTTCCCGGCCAGGTCCATCCGATTTCCACGCGGCGATGGGCCAGCTCGAAATTGCCGAACCGGGTGGAGCCCACTGCACGGCCCGTGGATCTCTCAATAATCGCAAATGGGAGCGCTTTCCCCGCTGATTGTGCCGTACGAGCCCCGGCGATATACTCTCCCATCCCGTCCGGCGTCGGGAGATCTGAAACCCCGAGCCGCCAGAGATCATCAACTGCGACCGCCTTCGAGAGATCGCCCGCATGAGCCTCCGCGAGAGGGTGAAGCTCCAGGCGATCCCCGCGGAGAACAACGGGAAGAAGAACAGGGGGAGGAGGATTCATCATGGTACGCGCGGGGTGTCCCCTTTCTCTTTTACAAGGAGGCCTTTCCCCCACGCCAGGAGTATTACCGCTAGCCCCGCCGCGGCCACGGGGATGCTGTTGGCCCAGGCCCCACCCCACATGATGACGAGGCCGGCGAGCCGGACCTGATCGTTCGGGCGCGTGCGGGAAGAGAGAAAATACCGGCCGAGCGGAGTGTCCCTGTAGCGCGTCAGGTCCGTCCGGGAGATCATGTATGCAGAGACAATGACCGAGGGGACCAGTCCGACGAGGAGCGCGGCGACGATCTCCTTGTCCCAGAACAGCCATGCGGCGGCAAAGCCCGTCCCCCAGTCGACAACCAGCTTCACCGGGTGCACCTGGTGCAGCAGTATGCGCTCCCGGAGACGCACGGGGAGGGAAGATTTTTTTTCACGGGCGGCACTAGGATTTCCCACGGAAAACACCGACATTTTTCCAACAACGGAGGATTGAGAATGAGTGAGAGAACCAGATTCCTTCTCGACGAGACAAAGGTACCGAAAGCATGGTATAACATCAACGCCGACATGCCGGTTCCGCCGCAGCCCGTGCTGCATCCCGGAACGCTCAAACCCGTCACACCGGATTTCCTGAGCGTTCTTTTTCCGATGAGCCTGATCGGACAGGAGGTAAGCAGGGAGCGCTGGATTGAGATCCCGGAGCCCGTCAGAGAGATCTACAGGCTCTGGCGGCCGACGCCGATGTGCCGTGCTCTGAGGCTCGAGAAGGCGCTGGGGACGCCGGCACACATTTATTATAAGTATGAAGGGGCCAGCCCGGTCGGATCCCACAAGCCGAACACCGCGGTCGCCCAGGCTTTTTTCAACAAAGAAGCCGGCACAAAAGCTATGACCACTGAAACCGGGGCCGGCCAGTGGGGCACGGCGCTCGCGATGGCGTGCAATTTTTTCGGCATCGACCTCGAAGTCTACATGGTCAAAGTGTCCTATACGCAGAAACCGTACCGCCGCGTCGTCATGGAGAGTTACGGATCGAAGGTCTTTGCAAGCCCCAGCACGCAGACCAATTACGGAAAAAAGGTCCTCGCGGAGAACCCGGACTCACAGGGATCGCTCGGGATCGCCATTTCGGAGGCGGTGGAAGCGGCCGCGGCGTCCGGTGGGGCGAAGAAATACGGGATCGGCTCGGTGCTGGGGCACGTTCTCCTTCACCAGACAGTCATAGGACTGGAGGCTCTGGAGCAGATGGAGATTGCGGGGGAATATCCCGACATCGTGATCGGATGCGCGGGGGGCGGGTCGAATTTTGCCGGGTTCGCATTTCCGTTTCTCCACAGGAACCTGACGGAGGGGAAAAAGACGCGGCTCATCGCCGTCGAACCCACTTCATGTCCCAGCCTAACAAAGGGGAAGTATACGTTCGACTACGGCGATTCCGCCGCCATGGCACCGGTCGTTAAGATGCACACACTCGGCCACACGTTCATGCCCCCGGGGATACACGCGGGAGGGCTCCGGTACCACGGCATGGCGCCCAGCATCAGCGCGCTCGTGGAGAACCGGAACATCGAAGCGCGCGCGGTCAACCAGATCGAGACATTCAAGGCAGCGGTGGCATTCATGCGCGCCGAAGGGGTCATTCCCGCACCGGAATCCGCGCACGCGATACGCGCGGCAATCGACGAGGCTGTGCTGTGCCGCACGGAGGGGAAGAAGAAGGTGATCGCATTCAACCTCTCGGGGCACGGCCACTTCGACATGGGAGCGTACGACGCGTTCCACCAGGGGAAACTCGAGGACTACGCGTATCCCGAGAGCCTTGTCCGCGAGGCGATGACACATCTGCCTGACGTGAAATTGACGGCGTAACGGGAAGGAGAGGGACGCCCCGCCGGAGAAGACGGGGCGTCCCGGCAGTTGATACTATTTGAGAAGAGTCAGCTTCTTTGTCTCAACGAAACTCCCCGCCTGGAGCCTGTAGAAATAGACCCCCGAGGCGAGGCCGGTCCCGTCGAACCGCACTTCATGATAGCCGGCGTCCTCATCCTCGTTGACAAGCTCCTTCACCACCTGACCCAGCGCATTAAATACCGTCACGTTCGTCCGCGTGCGCAGCGGAAGGGCGTACCGGATAACCGTGCTCGGGTTGAACGGGTTCGGATAGTTCTGACCCAGTTCGAAATTCTTCACTGCCGCAGGGGCGCTCTCCGCGGCCGCCGCAGCCTGGACGTCGTCGTCCGCAAAGTGCTCATTGCGGCACCTGACGCTCACGTCGCGGATCCGCCCCTCGGGCCGGTATGCCACGATACCGAGCCGGCGGATGTAATCCCTGACGACAATGTATTCATCGTCGGGCATCATCTCAAGCATCGTGACGCTGACCCCCATCGCCGGGAGGAGACCCGCAAGGCCTTCATCAACGGTCACCGTATACTTTGCAGACGGGTCAAACGGCTTTCCGCCCACACGAATCGAGCTCAGTATTACTCTCTCCATGGGTGGCTTCGATCCGTCATACTTGAACGTCATCCCTGATATCTGCGGAAAGTAGTCCTCGTTGACGCCAAGGAAGGAGAGTGCCCCCTCGATCCCGCCGATAAGGGAGTCCCCTTCGATGCCGAGCTTCACGAGCCTGAGCCCGAGACCGGTGGACTGGTCGAACCCGTAGGGGAACGACCTGAACACGTCCGCCCCGACAATCGGGCCGGCATAGATCTTCTCATTCATCATGCCGATTGCGGAAAAACCGAGCTGGGTTGCGCCTTTGCGCCTCAATGCGTCCGTGACAAGGTTGCCCAACGGCGTATCCCTGATCTGGCTCGTAGCGTCATAGGACATGTCGAGGTCGCACGGGGCAAGACCCACGATCTTGTGATAGACATCCCCGTACGTCTGCACGATCCCCGCCTTGAGCTGATTAATCTGCGCCTGCACTTCGGGAACCTCCGGAACATTCCTGTCCACCGGAATAATCCTGTAGTCAAGGAACTTGACCTTCCCCCCTTCGACTGACAGGCGGAGTTCCCCGACATTCAGATAAAACGACCCGGCCTGCAGAATCAGTGTTTCTTTCCCGTTTCCCTGCGGCACACGAACCGGCTTCTGAAACAGGTAATGGTCGTGCGCGCCGACAATGACGTCGATACCGGGGACCGCGGCGGCGATCGCCTGATCATGAAGGAATCCCATGTGGGAGAGACATATCACGAGATCCACATTCTGGCCCTTCAGCGATTGCACCATCGCCGCGGCTATTCCGGAGGCGACAGGATCGAGAATCTGAATCGGCGCCGCATTCGTTGTGGGATTGTCCCAGACAGTCAGGCCGAATATACCGATCCTCACGCCGCGGTCGATGACGATGTACGGCTTCACAAACTGCCCGAGGGCGGCGGCTTTCTGCGCGTCGTATCCGGACATGTCCAGGTTCGCGGAAAGGAGCGGGAATGACGGCGCAGGAGAAACATTGAGGAGCGAATTAAGAAGCATGTCCGGGGAGAGATCGAATTCGTGATTCCCTACCGTCATCGCGTCGAACCCGAGCCGGCTCATCAACGTAAGTTCAGGAACGCCGAAATACGCGTTGTACATGAAATCACCGACAAAGGCGTCGCCGCCGTGAAGCAGGACAACGTTCTGCTCCGTCGCCCTGATGGAGCCGAATATATGTGCCGCCTTCGCGATCCCGCCGATCGTCCCGTTCAGATGAAAATCCTTGGGGCCGAACGCATCGAGATGTGAATGCGTGTCGTTCACGTGTACGATCGTGACAATCTTCCCCCCTGCAAACGTCATGCTTGCACAGAGAAAGAGGAGGATCGATATGCGCAGTGCGCTCTTATAATAGCTCTGCATGGCTCAAATACTCCTTTCGTGTGTGGGTTGGTGTTTGCGCGTCAAGGGGTGGAGACCGAACCATCCTGACGAATGGGAGATGATCAGGAATCCTGGAGCCACATCTGTCATGATTCTGTCATGGATTTGTAAAAGATGGCGCCACACAGGACGACACGGGGGAGGTGAGCGGAAGAGGGGCGGGAATCACAGCCGCGGAGCGAACGGGCCCCGCGGCCGGGGAATCAGCGGGTTCTCTGGAGAGGTTTCCTTGCGAAATTTCTGTCAATGAGGAGAAGAATGAGGAGGACGATCGCGGTGCCGGCGAACATGGCCTGGGAGCCGGCAGACGGAACGGGAATCAGTCCTTTCATCCAACCTGCAACAGCGCCCGCGCCCGCGTCAAGAAGCGTGGCGAAACTGCCGAGGGCCTCCGGCAGCAGGCCTTTCTCCGCCTGTACTTGTTCGGGCTGGATCAGGCCGGTGACCATGAACACGCCCACCATGACGGCGGCGACAACGAAGAGGCCGGCCTGGTACGCCATCCACGCGACAAAACGGAATCCACGGGGCGCCGGGAGCGAAAGGTCGAGCCGTGACATGACGGCGTCCGTGAACCCTGCCCCGGCCACCGCAAGCGGGAGGCTCCTCACGGCACGGTCGAACCTGAGAAGAAGCTCATAACGTGATCTGCACGCAGGGCATTCCCGCACGTGCGCGGCCGCACTCCCGGTCCCGGCGGGCGGAAGGCCGCCGTCGATCAAATTCTGGAGTTCATCCGGAGTGCAATGCAGTTCGTTCATGGCGTGTGTACCTCGTCTTTCATCCTTTCGAGGACCCTCTCGCGGAGGAGCGCTCTCCCGCGCGAGAGGTTCGTCTTCACGGTCCCAAGCGGGATCTGAAGCACCAGCGTTATTTCGTCATACCTGAGATCCTGCACGTAAAAAAGCGTCAGCGCGGCCCTGAACGCCTCCGGAAGCCGGAGCATCTCCTCCATGAGCATCTGCCTGACTTCCTCCGACTCAAGCCTCTCAAGTATGTCGGGTTCCGTGTCGGCCCACTCCCGGGCGCCGTTCGCCGGATCCGCGGCGGGCTCCTGCGTGGAGAGCGGCCTCCGCCGTTGAATGCGGGTCATGCAGACATTGTAGAGTATCCTGTAGAACCACGTGGAGAATCTGGCATCGCCCCTGAACGTGTCAAGGCTCCGGAACGCCCGGAGAAAGGAATCCTGCACAAGCTCCTCCGCTTCATCGCGCGCTCCGACGAGCCGGACGGCAAGTGTCATCGCCCTGTCTTTATGACGGTCGACAAGCACGCTGAAACGTCGGCTGTTCCCCGCTCTCACGGAGTCCAGTATTTCGCGGTCAGGATCAATCAAGGATCATGCTTTCAGGTAAACCCCTCTCACAGTAAGACCGCACCGCGTTCAAAAATGTTTCATCCCGCGGGGTGAATTCGCTGAAACCTTTTCGGGTCATCCTGCAGTCTTAGTAAGCGAACAGACACACCCGATCATTTCACAGAGAGGAGCCCGATATGCCAGTTTCAGATGCGGTATTCGTGATATTCATGGTGCTCGGCTTTTGCACGGTCCTGGGCGCGGTCATATTTACAAAGCACAGAGAGCGGATGTCGATGATCGAAAAGGGGATGAAGGCGGAGGACCTGAAGCCGTTCTTCGAAAAGAGCATTCGCCCGTGGAGCCCCCTGAGCTCGTTAAAGTGGGGGATCGTTTTCGTCGCGGTCGGCGCCGCAATACTCGTCGGCCTGTGGCTTCAGAACGCGTACGACGTCCGCGGGGGCGTGTACCCCGCATTAATCGCACTCTTCGGCGGCGCGGCGCTCATCGTGTTCTACGTTATTGCGAGCAGGAAGGAACGCGCATAGACCCTGCACGGCCTGTCGCAGGAAGATTGAGAGGGCTCAGGAACCGGGAAGTGTGCCGGCGTATCCGGAGCGGTCGGCGTCGGTCCTGGATGTCGGGTGCTCGGTGTGCCGCGAGAGGAGGAGCCACCCGAATCCGAGTCTCGGCATCGCGTGGCTGAACTGGGCAAAGTCGACCGGCTTCGTGAGGTAGACTTCAACTCCCATTTCCGCGCAGGCCTTGAGATCTCCTTCGGGGTGGGAACTCGTGATGACTGCGACAGGGATCGAACGCGTGCGCTTGTCCGCGCGGATCCTCCTGAGGACTTCCACCCCGCCGATTCCGGGGAGGTTCAGGTCAAGGAGGATAACCCGAGGAACAGCCAGGTGAGCGCGCGCCATGTAGGATCCGGTCGAAAAGAGGAAATCGATGGCATCGTTCCCGTCTCGGACGACCTGGATGTGATTCGTAATCCTGTTTTCTTTGAGCGCGAGGAGAGTCGTTTCAGCGTCGGCAGGACTCGATTCCACAACGAGGATCTCGACCGCCTCAACACCTTTCGAGGGTACGGTCTCCCCTCCGGCGGATTCGATCTGAAGAAAAAGCTCGCTCAGTGCAACCTGCAGCGCACCCGCGAGCTTCTGGATGGTGTCGAGCGAAGGGTTGCGTGAACCCCTTTCGACGTCAGTGATGTACGTCCGGTGTAGTCCCGCCCTGTTTGCCAGTTCTTCCTGTGAGAGACCGAGGTCGAGCCGCCGCCGTTTAAGCGCCGCCCCGAGCGGGGACTGTATTCTGTCGATTTGACGGCGCGATTCCCTCATTGCATGAATCTACTCGAAGGTTCGCTACAGTGTCAACAGACTTGCAGTGACATCGCACGACAGGGAAAGACCGGAAGGAAGTGGAGCATCCCTGACACCCCCGTCCGCGCCTGATGCAACAGTAATCTGGCGAAAATTATGATGCAGCGCAAGGTCTTTTTTCCCGTCACGTGAGAGCACTGCCCGGCGGAGCTCTTCAGCAACGAAAGACCGGTTGGCCGGGACCTGATTCCCCGCAACCGGTGCCCTATCACGCGATTACGCTTGTTCAGGCTGCAACGTTGCAGCCCAGATCGCGGGCGTACCCGGCAAGCATGCCGGCGAGCATGGACCTGCCGCGATGGATCCTCGACCGCACCGTCCCTACGGGGACCTGCATGAACTCCGCTATCTCGTCGTACGGGTGACCTTCGATGTCACTCAGTATGACCGCAGTCTGAAACACAAGGGGGAGGCTCTGAAGAGCAGTCACCACCTCATCCCCCAGGCTCCGCGCGTGCGCATCGGCATCGGATGAATCCGCAAGAATGACACGCGCCGAGCGGACCTGATCAATGTCAAGGCCCATCCCCGCCTGCACGCTCTCATCCTCGAAATCCATCGCTATCGGTTCCCGCTGGCGGCGCCGGTACGCGTTGATGTACGAGTTCTTGCAGATCTGAAACAGCCAGGCCCTGCAGTTGCTCCCCTGCCGGAACGTGTCGAAGTGTTTGAACGCCTTCAGCATCGTTTCCTGGACGAGGTCCCTGGACCGGTGCTCGTCGCGGCAGAGCTGGTAGGCAAACTTCCCGAGGGCTTCCATGTGCGGAAGCGCCTCGCCTTCGAACATCTGAGACTGCGTCATGCGGATGCTCCTCGAATGTTGTGGCAACAGATTGGGCCGGCACTACTTCACGGTAATTGTCCCCATCATCATCGGATGGACCGTGCAGTGATACGGAAACGTCCCCGCCGTGCCAAACACGACGGTCTTGCTTGCCCCGGGCGAGATCTTCCCCGTATCCCACACTCCCGTGTCGCTCGTGGAGGTATGTGCGATCCCGTCATTGTTCTGCCACGTGACGGATGTCCCGGCAGTCACGGTGAGTGCGGCAGGGCCGAAGGCGATGTTGGCGATCACCACGGTGTTCGGCTGAGCCAGCGCAGGGGGGGGAGCGGACGTGGCCCCGTAGGGACTGGTGCTGGCCTTCGTGCAGCCCGAAAGGACGAAGAGCGAGACGAGTGCGAGAACGGGGAGAGAGAGAAGAAGAATCTTTTTCATTGTGATGACTACCTGATTAGTGAGATTCGTTTGTCAGCAATGACTCCTCTACACGCAACAGGCATGCCAGACCGCCCCTTGTCCGCAGAGACTGATTCTGAGGTCCTGCAGTCGATTTCCGGGCGTGAGGCGGCGGCGGTGTGGATGCGGCGCCACACACGGGGAGCCCACCGGCACTCACTGTGTGGCACGGGAGCCACACAGGCACAAACGCATCATGAGTACATTGGAAAAACGGGGAATAACGAGGGGAGGAACGAGGAAATAGCGCGAAAACGGGGCGCCCGAACGGGCCCCATATTTGCATCAGGGAAGGAATGCCCTTCGTTGAATGTCTCAAGCAAATTGCGTATCTGTATCTGACATTGCTCATTTCCCCCATGCGACCACGAATACCCGGGACTACGGTCACGTCCCTCGTTCTTCTTCATCTGGCACTCTCAACACTTCCGGCCTCGTCCCAGGAGAAAGCCGGAGAGCCCGCTGCCGACCCTTCGCTGGCCGCAATACACGGAAGAATCATCGCATCGAAAAAGGACGACACACGTCAGTCGCATATGCGCGACCAGATGTTCGGCATGTATTCCATGCACGGCGGATTGGAAGCGTCGATACTCCTGCACCCGTCCGCCCCTGCGCAGGGGAGACTTTCCGAGAGGGCGATCGTCTATCTGGAGAGCGATGAACTGAGCAGAGGACCCTATCCGCTCCCCGCCGAAAGCCCGTCCCTCGATCAGAAGAATCTCCAGTTCCATCCCGAGGTCCTCGCCATCCTCGCCGGAACGAAAGTCGAGTTCCCGAATCGCGACAACCTGTTCCACAACGTTTTTTCGTACTCGCAGGCGAAGGAATTCGACCTGGGCCGGTACCCCAAGGACGACTCACGGTCTGTGATATTCGACAGACCCGGAGTCGTACGGGTCTATTGCGACATCCACTCGCACATGAGCGCGACAATCCTCGTCCTGAAACATCCTTATTTCACCTCTCCGGACGACGCAGGCGAGTACACGCTCCCCCGCATCCCCCCCGGGAAATACCGGGTCGTCTTCTGGTGCGACAGGGACGTCGTCGAACGGAAAACCGTCGACGTCAGAGCGTGGGAAAACCTGCAACTCGATTTCACAGACTAGGGATGGGAATGACCCGTACCGGAATCGCCGCGCTCCTTTGCCTCTCGGCCCTCCCCCCCGCCCTGCCGGCACAGGTGGTCCTGAGCGGACAGACAGCCGCCGAGTTCTACAAGAGCGCGGTCACGCAGTCACCGCGCGCCGTGGACAACGGGAGGCCGTCGTTCGGCTGGGATACGCAGCTCTTCGTCGACGGCACCGTCTCCGAACACGTGTCCGCGCTGGCGAACATACGCGCGACAAACGTCGATGCCGTGACGTTCGACTACATCGCCATCCGCATCACGGACGTCACGCCGCTCGGGCTCAATTTCCAGGCGGGTAAGTTCGATCTCCCGTTCGGGAACCTGGGGGAACGGCGATTCCCCCGGGAGAACCTCCTCTTCGGTCTTCCTGCCATCTACGAGTACCGGACGGCCCTGCCGGACCATTTCTCGCCCGGGTCGGACAATCTCGTCATCCCGGAGAGAGATATCATCGCCGGATCCGGACAGGGGCGGGGAATGCGGCTTCTCGACCTCGGGATGTACCATCCCGGCGCCATGATCTTCGGTTCGGCGGGGGTACTCGACTATGCCTTCGCGGTGACGACGGGAACAGTGAGCACGTCGTCATACAGTTCCGACAATTACAACAGCGACCTCGGCAAGGTGGCGCGGCTCGCCGTCACTCCCCTGACCGGACTGACCATCGGGGGCGCATATGCCTGGGGCGCATACATGCAGGAGGCGTATCCGGTCCCCGGAGGCGAAAACGCCGGTGCGTATACGCAGAGAGCGGCGGAGGCCGACATAGAATTCAGCAGGGGCCACGCCGTCCTGTACGGGGAGGCGGTCACGTCCACATACGCGGTCCCCCTGACCACAGGGGACCAGGACCTGCACGTGTTCGGATACTACGTCGAAGGAAAATACACGCTGATGCCGCGGCTGTATGCGGCGCTCCGGTTCTCCGGACTGCAATTCGGAAACATCCGCACGGGCGGCATCGATGAGCCGTGGGATTACGACCTCGTGGAATGGGAGGGGGGATTCGGCTATTTCATCGACAAGGATGTTCTCCTGAAAGCGGTCAGGCGGGAGACCCGCATCCGCGGGGGGAGCGGGCCGAAAGACAACCTCAGCGTGATTCAACTCGTGGTATCGTACTGATGACGTTCAGAAACAAAATACTGTTATCCATCTGGGGGGTGGTGCTGAGCCTTCTCGTCATCACGTTCTTCATCATCAACTACTGGACGAGAAGCAGGTTCGAAGAGACGTTCGCACGGGAGCTCGGCGCGGGATCTTCCACGGTTCTTGTCCAGGAGAAACTCCAGTCCGCCGAGCTCATCCGGGCGTGCTCCGTCATCGCGGAATCCCCTCGGATCCGGGCGGTCGCGGAACTCGGAGACCAGAAGACCGCGTACCAGCTCCTGAAGGAGATGAACCAAACGATGCTGACGCAGGTCGTCGTCCTGACCGACAGGAGGGGAACGCCCCTCGTCCAGCTCCTGCGGGGGAAGCGGGATTCCTGGGACGTCTCCGGATCGAAGACAATCAAGGACGCGCTCCGTTTCATCTCGTCGACGGAGGTCACCACGATGGGAGGACGCGTATACAGGATCGTGTCCGTCCCCGTCGTCATCGCCACCGACATCGTGGGGACGCTGACTGTCGGGTTCGAGATAACTGCGGCCGACCTCGCTGCGCTCAAGCATATCACAAACAGCGACCTCGTTCTCGTGAGCGGCACAGCCCCCGTCCTCTCGACGCTCGACTCCGCGGAATCGGGCGCGCTTCTGGCGGCGGTGAAGGCCGGGAGGATGCCCGCCCCCGCGGCCGGGACGGATTCCTCCGTAACGCCGATACGGCTGACAACCGGAACGGGGACGTACCTCGGGACCTCGTTTGCACTGAGCAGACCGGGGGAGGAGAGCGGGAACGGCGTGATGTATCTCATCATCAAGCCGCTGAGCAGCGAAGTGCGGCAGGCCATGAGGTCGATACTCGGAACGTTCGGCATCGTGTCGCTCATCTTCCTCGGGCTGACGACCGCGATCGGGCTTGTGATCTCGCGGAGCATGACACGGCCCATCTCGCAGCTCGTGCAGGGGACCACCGAAATCAGCCGCGGCAACTACGACTACGCGATACGCCTCGGGGGACGCGACGAGCTCGGAATCCTCGCCCGCCGGTTCATGGCGATGAGTCTTTCGCTCAAGGAGAAGATCACCGAGCTCGACAAACTCAACCGCGACCTCCTGGAGAGAAACAGGGACCTTGACGACACGCTCCGGAAGCTCCGCTCCGCGCAGGAGGATCTCGTCAGGAGTGAGCGGCTGGCGGCGACCGGGAAGATGACGGCCCAGCTCGCCCACGAGGTGAACAACCCCATCCACAACATCCAGAGCTGCCTCAAGACCGCCCTGGGGCGCCTCCCCGAAGGGACAAAGGGGAGAGACCTCATCGATGTTGCGTACGAGGAGGTCAACAGGCTCTCGCGCCTTTCGGCGCAGATGCTGAGCCTGTACCGGAGCTCGTTCGTGGAAGAGGAGATGAAGCCCACCGACGTCAACGAGTTCATGGGGGAGGTCATCGCGCTCGCACAGAGTGAAATCCAGGACCGCAACGTACTCCTGCGGACGGAGATCGAGCCAGGACTCCCAAGCATCAAGGGTTCACGGGACAAGCTCAAACAGGTCCTCCTCAATCTGATTGCCAACGCGCTCGACGCGATGCCGGAGGGGGGGGAACTCGTCATGTGCGCCGCCCGGGACGACGGGACGATCCGGCTCGCGGTGAAGGACACCGGGGTGGGCATTCCCCGGGAGAACCTGAACAGGATCTTCGATGCATTCTTTACGACAAAGGGGAAGGTGAGCGGCGTGGGGCTCGGGCTCTCCGTCAGCTACGGCATCGTCAGCCAGCACAGGGGCTCGATCGAGGTCCAGAGCACTCCCGGCAAAGGCTCGACGTTCACCGTTGTCCTTCCATACGGGGAATAGCAGATGGCACAGAAAGCTGAAGTGAGGATCATGATCGTCGACGATGATCTGGCGTTCCGGGTCGGGACGCTGGCACTTCTCGAGGACAACGGCTACGCCTCGACGATCGCCACAAACGGCGACGAGGCGGTGCGGAAGCTCGGCGAGCAGCACGTCGACCTGGTCCTGTCGGACCTCGTCATGCCCGGCATGAACGGGATCGAACTCCTCCAGCATATTAAAAACAACTACCCCGGCGTCCCGGTCATCATGGTCACCGGGTTTGCCTCCGTCGGCACGGCGGTGGAGGCGATGCGCCTCGGGGCCCGCGACTACGTGACAAAGCCGTGCGACAACGACGAACTGCTCATCAAGATCCGCAGGGCGCTGGAGGAACAGCAGAAGGACAAGGAACTGAAGAGCCTGCGGGACGAAGTCCGCGGTGTTTACGGGTTCGGGAACATCGTCGGCCGGAACGCCAAGATGAAGGAAATGTATACGCTCGTCCAGCAGGTCGCGGGGACTGACGTCCCGGCGCTCATACTCGGCGAGACCGGGACCGGGAAGGAGCTCGTGGCAAAATCGATCCACTACAACAGCTCCCGGCGCGACAAGCCCTTTGTCGTCTTCAACTGCTCTGCGCTCGCGGAGACGCTCCTAGAGAGCGAGCTTTTCGGCCACGAGAAGGGATCATTCACCGGCGCGCACAGGCAGCATATCGGAAAATTCGAAGAGGCCCGGGGGGGAACGGTGTTCCTCGATGAAATAGGGGATGTCCCCCTCCACATACAGACCAAGCTCCTCAGGGTTCTCCAGGAGGGGGAGATACAGCGCGTGGGAGGGACGGAGACGATCACGGTGGACGCGAGAGTGGTTGCGGCAACGAACAGGGACCTCTCCGCGATGATCGCCGCCGGGCAATTCCGCGAGGACCTGTTCTACAGGCTCAACGTCTTTCCGATCCGGGTCCCCCCTTTGCGGGAACGGATGGACGACCTTCCCCATCTCGTCGAGCACTTCCTGAAGAAACATGCGGGCCTCGCCGGGAACAGGGTGACCGGATTCGCACCCGGCGTGCTCCCGGCGATGATGAACTACCAGTGGAAGGGGAATATCCGGGAGCTCGAAAACCTCATCAAACGGGCGATCATCAAGACCACGGGGGATTCGATCACCTCGGTGGAACTCGGGGCGGCCGACCAGGGAGGAGTGCAGAGCGCCGCGCCCGCGGACGACTCGGTCCGGATGAACACGTCGTTCAAGGAGTACCTCTCGACGATCACGAGGCACGCAGAAGAGTCCTATCTCCTTCAGATGCTCCGTCTCTACAAGGGGAACGTCAACCAGATTGCAAAACTGATGGAGCTCGACAGAAAGACGATCTACAGGAAGATGGGGGAATTCCAGATCGATCCCGACTCGTTCCGCGATTGACATGCAGGCGGGTGCAGGGCGAGTTCAGCCCCGCACCGTCACGACCGGCATCCCGAGTGTTTTCTCGTCGACATCGATACCGAGTCCCGCCCCCGCGAGGACGGCAATCCTCCCTTCGACCCTCCGCGGAGCGTCGGGAGAGACGTGCACATCGAGGATAGTCCCGCACGCTCTCCGGGAGCACCGGGTGCACCGGAGAACTACAATTTCTTCAGCGTCACGTTTCCGTTTATTGTCTTCAACGTGATGCTGTTGTTCCCCCCCGACACGGTTCCGGTGCCGTGTATCGTCTTGCGAGGGGAACCGTTGTCCCTCTCCCACTCCCGGGAGACCTCCTGGCGGATCGGAAAGTCGCTCGTAATCGTGTATTCCCCCTCATGCCCCTCCGTGTACGAAAGCTCGATAGTGATATCCATCGAGAGCCCCGCGGGGACGGACAGCGTGATGTCCCCCGCCATCGACGAGAGCGCAACCGACCTCTTCCCGGCGGAGGGATCGCCGGTCATCGTTGCTTTCATGTCCCCTCCCATCGTCGTCGCATCGATCCAGCCGTCAACGGCGTCGAGCCGGACTTCTCCACCCATTGTTTTTGCCTTAACAAACCGCGCGGCGGAACGGACGTGTATCGGCCCCCCCATCGTGCTGAGCACGGCGCCCTCGGGGGCGTCATCCACGTTGATTGCTCCCCCCATCGTAGAGATGTTCACTTCACCCCCCGATTTCTCCCCGTTGCGACGCGTGATGTTCTTCTGCGTGACGTTCCCCCCCATGGACGAGGGCTTCACATTCCCGGTCACGTCCTCCACGTCCACCGCACCCCCCATTGTCTTCACGCTCCCGTCGACATCCGAATGCCTGAGCGTCACCGCTCCACCCATCGTCAGGAGATCGAGATTCCCCTTCAACCCGGTGAGCGTCAGTTCCCCCCCCATCGTCTTCCCCGTCATCGTCCCTTCGACGTCGTCAATGGAGACGCCTCCCCCCATCGATTCAACCCGGACGTCGTACCGGCGGGGGACGGATATCTCCAGCCGGATCCCCCCGTTCCTGTTCCGCCGCGACCCGGCGTAGTACGACCGGACGGACACACCCGAGGAGGTCAGCTCCATCTCCAGCGTCGCGTCGTCCCCATCGCGCCCTTCACGGAACCCTCTCACAAGCACCGAATCCCTGGCCCAACCCCGTATGGCGATCCCCCCTCCCGTCTTGAGATCGATGTCAACTTTCTTTCCGGCGGAGGTTGCAAATTCCTTTTCGAAGTCGGCCTGCCGCGCGGCGCAGACGAAAAAGGGGGCAAACATCAGCAGCAGCATGAGTCGTTTCATTGCGCAGCTCCTTGTGTTTGTGGGGTCACCTGTTCCACCAGTAGCTCAGCTTGACCATGAAGATATTATCGGGCCGGATGTTTATCATCTGTCCGAGCGAATGATTGAACTGGAAATCTCCGGTAACGTCGGACTGCGACCGGGTCTGCGTCCAGACCACATAGAGCGTGGAGCCGGGAAGGTATTCCCATCGGAGCACGGCGTTTCCGCGGAACGACTTCAGGTTGAAGTCGGGATCGGCGAACGTGAAGGGGGTGCCGTGCCCGCCCGCGGGGACGACGGTGTATGTCCCGTTGCTGAGCGAAATGGAGGACCCGTCCGTCCCGTATTCGACATACTCATATGAACGGGGCTTTGCGAGCTCCCGGAAGTTGCTGTAACCGGCCGCGGAGATGAGAGGCTGGACATAGAGCTGGAGGCTGAGCTCCGGGGTGAACGTCCAGTTCAGGCGTATGTTCGCGGAGAGCGTCGTCTGGTTCAGAAGGGCGAACACGTACCTGCTCCCGTACGTCGCGGCCGCCGCGGGATCGGCGAACGCGCCGACCCACCCCACGAAATCCACGTTTCGTTCGAATCCGGGTCCGAGACTGATGGAGATGCTTCTCGAGGGTTTTACGTCGAGCATTGCGTACACATTCCAGCTTGTTTCCCTGTTCGAGTACATGTACGACGAGATGTCGATGTCGACGTCTTTCCGGACGTCGGTTGTGATCTCCTCGTCGAACTGGTATCCCGACCAGTTCATCGTCAGCGGACCGCCGCGAGTTCTCGTTGCGTTGACAGTCCGGGGGTTGTACGCATAGTCGACCCGGAGCTGGTAATAGTTGAGGAGCTGGAGCCATCCCTGTCCGTAGACCCCGCGCCAGACGAGGTTCCCGTCGAAATCGGTCGTCTGGAAGAGCGCCATCATCGCCTGGGCACTCCGGTACCACTCCGCAGGCTCGGTCCATTGATATCCGGCCCCCGCGTGGGCATTGATGACGCCCGACCGCCAGAGATATCCGAGGTCGGTGTTGTCAAACCGCGGATCGATGACGCCGAACGCCGAGTTCACGAAGAAATTCCCCTTCTGTTTCACCAGGACGACCCTGCCTGCGTATCCTGCGAACGAAGTGGCGGAACTGTCGAGCCTGTAGTGGACCGCGTCGGGGCGCTGGAGATAGTGCTGGGCATCGCTCTGAAGATTGATCATCCTCGTCCGGTCCCCCCGGGCAAGAGACGCCGCACCCCAGCCGCTCATGACCCAGGTCTTGTCCCCGTCGAGAAAGGCCCAGCCGTCCAGCCCCGCGACGGTGGACATGCTGTTGAGATCGTCACGGAGCGCACCGTCACGGAACAACCGTGACGTAGTCGTGGAGATCATCCCCAGCGCCTCCCTCCCTCCGTCGAACTCCTTCTGCACGCGGGCCACGCCGTAGTAGGTAAGCGGTTCCACCTCCAGACTCGACCGGACGCCAGCCGTCTGGAGGCTTGCA
>Ga0182021_10000630_pt1 | contig 38575 bp, 31 predicted proteins | sample 612E3MmetaG_FD_120493 | JGI IMG/M metagenome (GOLD analysis project Ga0182021, IMG submission 120493) | Permafrost microbial communities from Stordalen Mire, Sweden - 612E3M metaG (Illumina Assembly) | ecosystem: Environmental > Terrestrial > Soil > Wetlands > Permafrost | place: Sweden...
CTGCGCTGCCGCCAATGCCTGTTACGCTACCGCCAATGCCTGTTGCGCTGCCGCTGCCGCTTGCTGCAACTGCTGCCGCAGCATTTCTCTTTATATCACCTTTTTCAATACTGCCGATATAAGATGCCCTGTTTGCGATATATGCGTAATATTTTGCCTGGTAAAGAATCGGCCTTATATTATCGGACATCCCGCCATCTATCGAAACATAATTCCTGATCCCGGGGATACACTTGATATTGCCTGCTTCATAAAGTGTTGTTCCCGCGTTCCCGATAATTGATCTTCCCGGTTCCAGATAAATTTTATCTATCTTAACATCATACTGTTTTGTATATTTCCGCAAAGCCCTGACAACGACATTAGAAAGGTCCTCAATGGAAGAAGGCTCATCTTCCGGAACATACCTTATGCCAAGGCCGCCCCCGATATTTAAATGCGTAAGCTTTACACCAAGCCCTGTTTTTATATCGCTTGCCAGCTTCAGCATCGTGTCTATCAGTTTTTCATATACTTCTATATTAAAAATCTGTGAGCCTATATGCGCATGCAGGCCGAGAAGTTCAATATTTTCAGAAGATGCCGCCTCTTTTGCAGCATCCATGGCAGCGCCGCCATAGATGCCAAATCCGAATTTGGACTCAATTGCCCCTGTTTGTATGTATTTATGGGTATGCGCCTTTATACCGGGAGTTATCCTTAAGAATATTCTTTGGCGGATATTTCTTTCACCGGCCAGCCTGTTTAAAATTTCAAGCTCATTAAAGTTATCGACAATAAATGTACCTACTTTATAGTCCAGGCCAAATTTAATCTCGTCTGCTGATTTATTATTGCCGTGAAAATATATCTTTTCGGGTTCAAAACCGCTTTTTAATGCAATATACAGCTCACCGCCTGTGGATACATCGATTGAGAGGCCTTCTTTTTTAACAGCCTGGCACATGGGAATTGTGCAGAATGCTTTTGATGCATAAGAAATTTCTGAATCAAAATCCCCAAATGTAAAAAACTTAAGGTAATCCCTGCACTGCTTTTTTACTGTGGCAACATCTATTATGTAAAGCGGAGTATTATATTTTGATTTCAATTCAGAAACATCGCACCCTCCAATTGAAATCTTTGAATCCTTGTTTATTTCGGCAGTCACAGGCAGCAGCATAGTTTATCACTTCTCCTTAAAAACTTTGGTTTACTTAACTTATAGCAACTTTTTTATAAAAACTTTTTTAATGCCAACTTCTAATCAATAATTCCGAAACATTTTTTTCTAATTGAATATCTTATTTCACCAATTACATCTTAACCGGAGCGGAGATTTTTAATAGACTTAGTGCATTAACGAGTACGACTCTTACAGCCATGACCAGTTTGAGCCTGTTTACATTCAGCCTGCCTCCATCAATTATCCTGTGATGATTGTAAAAATAATGAAACTGAGATGCAAGCCTGTAAAGATATTGATTAATAAAATATGGGGCATTGTTTCTGCAGGCGTCATATACAATATCCGGATAAAAAAGCAGGATTTTTGCAAGTTCGATTTCATCAATGTCTTTTAAAGCCAGGCTGGAAAAATCAAGCTGTGAAATTATTTTACTGAAAATTGCCTCGTAATTACCACTGGTTATAAAAAATTCACTGCCTTCCCCGGCACTAATTTTAGCACATGCTTTCTCACTATCGGCAGCAATCTCTTTAGTGCTGACTGTAGCGCCGGATGATAATTTCAAATCAGCGATTGAATCAAAGATTTCCGGCCCGATTTCTTTTTTATCGGTTTTGAGCTCTCCCTTTATATGCAGGCGTATTGCTTTTTCGATTACGCTTGCGATTCTTGCATGCGCATATTGCACATAATATACAGGGTTTTTATTTGATTTTTGTTTTGCCAGGTCAAGGTCAAAATCCATGGGAGTATCAAATGAGTTTGCGCTGAAGAAGAACCTTACGGCATCGCTTCCCACCTCGCCAACCAAATCATCAAGGCTATAGACCTTCCCTTTTCTCTTGGACATCCTCACCGCTTCGCCCTTTTTTACAAGCCTTACAAGCTGGCCGATTACCACTTCTATATTCTCATTTTCAAAGCCTGTTGCCTTGCCTATTGCGTGGAGCCTTTTGATATAACCGTGGTGGTCGGCACCAAGAATATATATCAGCCGTGTAAATCCTCTTGCAGCCTTGTTTATCAGGTACATGATATCAGAAGCAAAATATGTCGGTTCCCCGCCGGTCCTTATTATAACCCTGTCTTTTTCATCCCCAAACTCCTGGGCTTTAAACCATAATGCATTCTCTTTTTCATATACGATCCCTTTTACTTTAAGCAAATCAAGGGAGTTTTCAAAATTTGCGCCTTCATAAAGGGAGCTTTCACAAAACCACTCATCAAAACGTACGTCCATTGACGAAAGTGTTTTTTCAATCCGCAAGAGCATTAAACGGACACCTTCTTTTCCGAGCAGATCAATATTAATGCCATAAGATTCTTCCGCAGTTTTCCCATCAGGATTTTTCTCTAGGCCGCTGCTTGAATCCACCTTACCACCCAAAAAATATTTCCTGCCGTCTCTTGCAATGATCTCTTCCACAACGGTTTTTATGATTTCTTCAGGGTAGCCATCTTCAGGATAAGGCATTATTTTTTTATAATTCCTTAGGTAAAGGCTTGCCATGCAATTGGCAAATTTTCTTATCTGGCTTCCATAATCGTTTACATAATATTCCCGCCACACATCAAATCCGTTAGCTGCATATATGTTTGAAAGGCTGTCCCCAAGGGCCGCCCACCTGCCATGCCCAATGTGAAGGTTGCCGGTTGGATTGGCGCTTACATATTCAAGTTGGATTTTTACGCCGGCACCGCTGGTGTTTAAGCCATAAGTATCCATATTTTTTGAAATGCCCGCCAGCCGGCTCGCTAAAAACTTATGGTCAATAAAAAAATTAATAAATCCCGGAGCAGCAATACTGATGTCTGATGATTCCTCCCATTTCTCAAGGATCCGCTCTTTTAAAATTTCCGCAATATGCATCGGGCTTTTTTTAAAAACCGGCGCCAAAACCATTGCGGCATTTATGGTCAAATCACCGAAAGCTTTATTTTTTGGCTGCCCAAGGGAAATATTCTCGAAATTAACCTTTTCAATCTCTGGCCTGCTGATGATTCCTTCCTGCTCAAGGCTGGAAAGCAGTGCACGTATTTCTCTAACAAGCCGGTTGTTTAAATTATTTATAAGCATGTTGTATATTTTTGTCTATTTTTATAAATGGAGCCGAAGACCGGACTCGAACCGGTAACCTGCTCATTACGAATGAGCTGCTCTACCAATTGAGCTACATCGGCAATATGCAGGCTTTTAGTTTAAGCAAGTACAGGGATTGCCTTAAAGCCACTGCAGGATTTATACCCTTTTTATCACAGATATTGCCTGCCATCATTGCAGGAATTACCTGTCATCATCCATTTGCACTCTTTCATTGGTTACTTCAACTTCTTCAAGCAGTATTGAAAGCTTGTTTTCGTTCTCAAATACAACAACCAATGCTTTTTTTAAAGGCTCATATCCGCATACCACACCGGTGCCAAATTTGGTTTTTACTTTTATGCCTCTTTCAGGGGCAATATCGATGAAATCCTTATAAGACTCGTACTCGTATTTCAGGCAGCACATCAGCCTGCCGCATATTCCTGATATTTTCAATGGGTTTAATGGCAGGTTCTGGTCTTTTGCCATCTTTATACTGATAGATTCAAAATCCGTCAAAAAACTTTTACAGCAAAGGTTTATGCCGCAGGGACCGAGCCCCCCGACTATCTTTGCCTCATCCCTTACGCCAATCTGGCGCAACTCTATGCGTATCTTAAAGCTTGAGGCAAGCTCTTTGACCATTTCCCTGAAATCAACCCTTTTTTCAGCTGTAAAATAGAATATCATCTTGCTCTTGTCAAATACTATATGAACATCTACAAGCTTCATTGAAAGCCTGTGGGATTTTGCAAGTTCGTCGAATTTTCTGCCGCCTTCTTCTTCCTTGGACTTATTCAGTTCAAGCACAGAATGGTCATATTCAGTGGCCCTCCTGACGACTTTGCTTATAGGCTCTATTACTTCCCCGGCTCCCAGCTCTGTAGCAGAAACCACGACTTCCCCGATCTCAGTAGAATTATCAAGATGGCAAATCACCATATCCCCCATCTGAAGGCTTATATCACCGGGGTCATAATTATAAATAATCCCGCTTTTTCTAAAAATCACTCCAACTATAAAAGGCATAAAATGCTCCTTAAATTTTTAAACATATGAAAGTTCTACATTATAAATGATAAAGCAATAAATTCAACTTAAACTGCTTTACTTTTAAGCGACTGTATTTTCAAAAACAAACTGTCAAGGGCAAGCTCCTGATAAATGCTGCTGTTTAACTGCCTCCTGTTTTTTTCAATGCTGTCAAACAAATCAAAGACTTTTTGGTTTTCGAGACTGCTTGCAAAGTGTTGCACTAAAAAATCATAATTATCACTTCTGTTTAAAGCCTCTCGCATGCAGCCGCCAGCAGTGGCAAGAATGTCTTCAAGCCAGGCAGTTATTATATCAAAAACTATGTTTATTCCCAAATTATAAAATCTGGCAGTTATGCGCTTAAGTTTCTTCTTATAAGATTCCGCATATTTTTTTAATTCTGCTGTTGAAATTTTTGTGTTTTTAAGTTTTTTTATCTGACCGGCAATAAAAGCGTCTATATCATCATCCTGAGTTTTACCCATTACATCGTCACGGCTAAGGCTTTCCTTTATAAAATCAAGTATCTTTACAGACAGGTCCAGCGCAAATGTGCTGTTATGGCAGTAACCGATAAGGTTTTTTATCCCTTCATCAACAAGCTTGTTTAGCTCATCGTAATTTAACCTTGCCTTTATAATCTCTGACTCGTTAAAATCCCATTCAAACAGCATACACCTGGATACTATTGTAGGCAGCATTACTGCAAGGTCATCCGTTAAAAGGATAAAAATACTTCTATCATCAGGAGGATCTTCAAGGGTTTTAAGAAACCTGCTTGCAGCGTCCTCTTTCATCAGGTGTGTTTCTTTTATTATGCTTATCTTAAAACCTTCCGAATTGACCACGAAGGACATACTTCTCTGTATCTCAGAGATCATTTCGACAGTAAGGGCATTTCCCTCCGGCTCGACAATATAAAGGTTTTCATGCAGACCTTTTAATGTATTCCTGCAAACTCTGCAGCTACCGCACCCGCCGCTTTCACAATTTATGCTTGCTGCAAAAGCCAGCGACAATTCATTAAGCATCTCAATATCGCTGCCATAAAAGAGATAAGCATGAGATATCCTGCCAGATTTTATGCTGTCTGCAAGGACTCTGAGGTTTGATTTGTTTCTCTTTGTATCAGCTAAAAAGCCTGTTTTTTCAAGTAACATATTCTTATATTTATCAAAAGGTTTTTTTATATTTTATTTTTATGCAAATAACAGTCACCTATTTAACAAAGCTTCGACCTTCTGCTTTATCGTGAAAAAGATATCTTCTATTTTCATATGGCCGTCGATTATTTCAAACCTCTCCTTAAAGATTTCAGCGACATCCAGATAACCCCTGCTGATTTTTTCCTTGAATTCATTTTTTTCATTTTCAATCCGGTCGGGTTTTTTTTGCTGGGTTTTCATCCTCTGCTCACATATTTCCACATTAATTGCAATTAAAAAAGTAAGATCCGGAACAAGCCCTGCCGAGGCCCACAAGCTTAAGTCAAGTATTTCTTTCACACCCAATCCCCTTGCTGCTCCCTGATATGCTATGGTCGAATCAAAAAACCTGTCACAGATTACGATTTTTCCCTTTTCGATTGCAGGCCTAATGACTTTTTCAACAAGCTGGGCCCTAGAAGCTTCAAACAGCAATGTTTCAGCCCTTGAAGACATCCCTTTGTTTTTAGGATTTAGCAAAATATCCCTTATCTCATCTCCAAGCGCTGTTCCACCGGGTTCCCTTGTCAATACAATTTCAAAACCCCGATCACTGAGGTATTTGTCAAGCAGCTTTATCTGCGTGGTTTTTCCGCTGCCGTCAATACCTTCAAAAGTTATAAAAAAGCCATTCATGTAATTCTCACTTTACTTCCGCATTACCCCAGATAATTTTCCCTTTATTTCACCCGGTATTGAACAAACCTACAAATACTGGGCCAGTTAAGCATTAAGATTTCTGCCGCATGCCGATAATAAAAAATTAATTATATATATTACGATAATATTCCATAATATTTTTTATTGTATTTTAACATGATTACAAATTTGTTAAAATTAGTAAGATAAAAGCATGAATAATTATGAAAGATAAAGAAACCATAAAATATAAAATCCTCAAGTCAGCTCTGGTTGTCGCCTTATTGCTTTTATGTATTTTTGCATTGTCTTCCTGCGACTCCACGATCATAGACGTGTACACACAGATAAATTCAAATTATTCCGGAACAAGGACTGTAGACCTCGCAATAAAAACTGATTATCTGAAAAAAGGTGAAATAATAGTCTCCGGAAAACAAACACTGTATGACAGTATAATTGCAAGCCTTCCTGAAGGTAAAATAGAAACCTTTGAAAAGGACGATTACACTCATTTCAAATCCACAGCGGAATTTAATGATATAAATTTTTTACAGCACGTATCCATTGACAAATATTCGGATGAACCGCCGGGGCGTTTTTATGCGAAAATGACAATGGAGGATTTCCTTTTTTACAGCAATTATTTTTTTGAAGATTATATAGATATGAAAATCGACGACTCTCTTATCGCTGCCCAGGGAGAAAAAAGCAATCTTGCAAGAGTCTCCGGCCTTTTCGGCGCCGATCCTGAGCTGTTAAAGATAACTTACCAGATAAAATTTCCGGTCAATATTGTAAAGTCGAATGCGGATAAGGTTGAAAATAATAATATCGCTATCTGGAATCTAAAGTTTGGGGACCAGAAAGAGATCAATATTGAAGGCAAGAGAATAAAATACCTGACATATGTCCTGCTTGTAGTGCTGGGACTGATCGGAGCGTTTATCATCTTTTTGACTTTTGTCCTTGCTTTCAGCAGAAGAAGAAAAAGGATAATAAGAGACAGGAAACCTTTTAAGTCCTATGACAATTATTTTAAACAGGATAAATATTTTATTTCTCCTGAAGACAGGGACGATATCTGAAAAAATAATGGAATCTTTTGCAAAAACCATAGTTTTAAAAACCCCCTTAAAATCTTGTGATATCCAAAAATTGAAAGCAGGAGACATTGTCAGCCTTTCCGGCAGGATTTTCAGTGCCAGGGATGCTGCCCATAAAAAGATTTTATCAGCAATAGCCGAAGGTATAAAACTTCCTGTTGAGATTAAAGGCCAGACAATCTTTTATCTTGGCCCTTCACCCACTCCGCCAGGCAAAGCAAGCGGAAGCATTGGACCTACAACCAGCGCAAGGATGGATGAGTTTACGGAACCGCTGCTTAAAGAAGGCCTGAAAGCTGCCATCGGCAAAGGCGCAAGAAGTGAGAAAACAAGGGTACTTTTCTTAAAGCATGGCGCAGTTTATTTTGTGGCCTGTGGAGGGATCGGAGCGTACCTTGCACAAAAAGTTGAGAAAATCAAGCCGGCGGCTTATAAGGATTTGGGGCCAGAGGCGATTTATATGCTCGAAGTCAAAGATTTTCCCCTGATTGTCGCATATGACATTCATGGTGGAGATATATTTAAACAGAAATGATAAAGATTATCCCAAGCTTGGAATTGAAATTATAATTCCTGAAGCATTTATTAATACGGAATTTTGGGTAATACTCTTTCATATTTATAAGAATTCTTTCCGAAAATATCTTCGTAGTATATTTCTATTTTTATTCCATCCATCTGTTTCTGCCAGAGGTCCAGTATATTTGCAATTTCAATTTTACTGAAACCCTGGTCTCTGAGGTTTTTTTCTGAAAGCTCCACAAGGTGAAAACTTTTGCCGGCAGAAAGATAGTATTTATTTTGTTCAAAAGTCCAGTAGCTGTCCCATTTTATTTTATTTGGCAATTCAAAAAGTTCATGCAGGGATTTTACCGTTTTGCCGTTTTTGGATAAAGTCACCTTATTTATTATTGCTGTTCCAATTCCTGCATTGAATAATTCGATGCGCTTGAAATCAATATTTTCTGAATAGTAAACAGTAAGTATGGGTATAAGGCTTTTTTCGGCAATTTCTTTTTGAACTGCAAGCCCGGCTTCAAATCTTTTGGCGTTTCTATTTTCGGATTTTATTGCAATAGAAATAGCAATTAGCGAGGCGATTCCTGACAATACAAGCGCAATAGTTTTAATAAGATCTGATATGTTTAAAATCAATTATTCACCTCTTGATTCTTAAAGATTATTAATAATTATTCTTTATTGGAATTATTGAAACCACTGGCCTGATATTTTAAACTCGCCGTTGATTTTACTGAAAACCATTTTTATTTTTACATTACTTTTCTTGGAAAAATCAGCATCGTAATAGGCTGCGGTAAATCCTTTCTCACTGGCTATCGTAACTAGTTTGATTGAATTGGGAACATAATCGCCCAATCCATCTTTAACCGGTGAAACCAATTGGTTGAAATTATCCTTTGTGGCCGCATTTTTCATCCCATTATCAAAATCTTTTGAAAACTTGCCGTAATCTTCATTATTTATTGATACGAAATAATTTTCAGTCATAGGGTCTACGATATCCTTAATTTTTATTTCTTCGACGCTCAGGGTTTTGCTGCAGGATACAAAACTGAAACATAAAAATAAAAGGATCATCAAAGATAAAAAAGATAATAGAGATAATAATATTTTTTTAAAATCGATTCTATTTTTAAACATATTTATGGCCATTCCTTACACTTCATCAAAGGCACCAAATAATAATGAGAAGTATTTCTTTTAAGACTTCAGCGCTTCTTTCGTCCTGGTCTTTCGCCTAATAATAAAAATCTTTTTGTTTATGGGCTCCTGCTGCAATTATACTTTGCCTTCAAACTGCTCTGTTATACCGATTAAATCAAGTACCATTTTATTAAACTATTGGTGCTAATCAAGTATAATTTTACTATAAGTATATTTTCTATAAATAATAATCTTTCAATTTAGTAATATAATTTATTGTATTATAATAAAGTGTATTATGTAAATGCATAAATATGTAAAGATTAACAGTATATTCTGGCTGAGAATTATTGACTTTTAATTATATACGTATTATTATTACTATATTATACGTATGGGGCGAAAATGGCTAAAACAAAATTAACATTATATGTTGACAGAGAAACAAGTGAGCTTGCCAAGAAGATTGCTGCTTATAGAGGCAAATCTGTTTCAGAACTGGTAAGCGGCTATTTTACGTCAGAAGCATATAAAATAAATAACCTTAAGATTTCTGATTCAGTATCCAAATGGATAGGCATTATAGAAACCAGCAAGACTTATAAAGAGTTAAAAGAGGAAATATTAACTGATAAAATTGAAAAATATGAAAATATTCCTTGATACAAACGTTATATTGGATGTCCTGATAAAAAGGGAGCCTTTTTACATCGATAGTTCCAAGGTTTTAACTTTGGTTAATGAAAAAATCGTTTCCGGATATATTTCTGCCATAACAATCAATAATATTTATTACATATTAAGAAAGCTTAAGGACAAAGAAACTGCAAAAAACTTTATTACAGAAATCCTGGAATCTTATGAAATAATCCCATTAACCAAAGATATATTAAATCAGGCAAATAAAATCAGTGCCGATGACTTTGAAGATGGCATACAATTTTTTTCGGCACTGGATTGTGGATGCGATTTTTTAATTACAAGAAATGACAAAGACTATCCGAGGCTTGGAATTAAAATTATAAACCCTGGTCAATTTATTGGTATGGACTCTTAGGTAATACTCTTTTATGGTTTTAAAAACAGGTTATGCGTTTTAAAGCGTAAATGATGCCCTGCGTGTGGAGTGGCAGCCAAACATGACTGCAAACGGCAGGGTTGCCATGTGGCAGGGCGCAAATTCAATATTGCATGCAAGTGCTGTTGTGTTTCCCCCCAGCCCCTGAGGACCCACTCCGGTTTTATTAACACTCGCGAGAATTTCCTTTTCAAGCGCCTGATAACGCTTATCAGGATTGGCCATATCGAGATTTCTAAAAACTGCTTTCCGGGCAAGTTTTAAAACCTCGGATGCTGTGGATCCCATCCCTATCCCTACAATAATGGGAGGACATGCCTTGCTTGCATTTTCCTTTACCAGTTTTAAGACCATATTTATTATTGCATCTTTTTCTGTGGAAGGGTTAAGCATGAAAAGCCAGGAGCAGTTCTCGCTGCCGCCTCCCTTTAAACTTACATCAATAGAAAGCCCTGGACTTTTTTTTAAATCAACATTTATTATTGCAGGAGTATTGTTGCCGGTGTTTCTTCTTGCAAAAAAAGGGTCGGACACAATAGAGGTCCTTAAATAATTGTTTTTGTAAACTTCTGCGACAGTTTTGTTTATTTCTTCTTTAGGAAAGCAGTACTTTCCAGTCTGGTACTTTTCTGCCTGGTATTTTTCTGCCTGGTACTTTTCCTGCATATCTGAGCGCGGGTGCAGCACCTGAAACCCTGAGAGACCTTGGTAATCCAGGCCGGTTGTTTCAGTATTCTGCATGGTATCAGGATATGGGCCGCTGTCAATATAGACATCCGGGCCCAAACCTATATCAACATAAACTGTCCCGCAATCCTGGCATAAAGGAAGACGCTGATCTACCGCAATCACAGAATTTTCCAGTATCATGTCAAGAATACTTGCTGCCCTCGTATTGCCCTCGAGCTGCCTGAAACTTTTAACGGCATCGATTATGTCAGTGGGTATCTTAAAACTGGCATCAATCAGCAGGCTCTTTAGTGTGTTTTTTACCTGCAGAACTTTTATATTTCTCATTTTTGCCCTTACATTCACCGTTTATACACAAATCCCATGGTTTCCTGCCTTTTGTGATTATCCTTACTACAGGAAATCCGCAATGTTTACAGGCATCTTTAGTCGTAAGCACAAGTCCTGACTGGGGAAGGGAAAATGTCTTTGTGCATGCCGGATAGGCATTGCACCCGATAAACCTTTTTCTGGTTTTCCTTGAAGTCCTTATTATGAGATTTCCCTCACACCCCGGGTCCATACATCTGCCTACCACATTATCTTCATTTACAGCTTTTTTAATTTCCTGGGAAATCTCTTCCTTGCCCTTCTTTAGGTTGACCATGACCTCTTTAAGCATTTTTTTTGATTTCTCTATGACTTCCTCTTTTGTCTCATTGCCACTTGCAATGCCGTCCATGTCATTTTCTAGTTCAGCAGTCATATCGGGTGTGGAAATCCTCTCTGCATGCTTTTTTAGCATTTTTATAACTGCAATACCTTTTTCTGATGGTATCAGCGGATTGCTTTTTGCATAACCCCTGCTTATAAGGGTCTGGATAATGGTATGCCGTGTAGACTTGGTTCCAAGCCCGAGATCTTCCATTTTTTCAACCAGCTTGCCCTGGGAATACCTGCCGGGCGGTTTTGTCATCTTGTCCAGAAACTCTTTTCCTGAAATCTTTAGAATCTGCCCTTTGGAAAGTTCAGGAATAAAAACATCTTCATGCTTAAAATATGGGTAATGTGCGATCCAGTTTGATTTTATTATGTTTGAGCCATTGGCAATAAACGTCTCTCCGCCGGCATCGATGCTTGCAGTAACACTTTTTAATTCAGCCGCAGGTAAAAGCGTTGCAATGAATCTTCTACAGACAAGCTCATATAGTTTCCAGTCGTCTTCAGAAAGTGCTGTCTTTTGGGCAGCAGATGTGGGATAGATGGGCGGATGGTCGGTCGATCTTTTATTTCCACGTGAAGGGTTGATTTTTTCCTGCCTGATTACTTCAAGCGATGCTGCATTAAATGCAGGGACCTGCTGCAAAATTTTTGTTGTTTCCCTTAAATTTAAGGAACCAGGATATACTGTATTATCAGTTCTCGGATAGCTAATAAAACCATTCATGTAAAGGCTCTCGGCGACATTTATGGTTTTTACAGCGGAAAAACCAATGGAATTTGCCGCAACTATAAGGCCCGTGGTGTTAAACGGGGCAGGCGGGGCAATTTTTCTGGTACTCTCGGCAACGTCAATAACTGCGGCGTTGTCCCCTATTTTATTAAAAACTTTTTCGGCTTCGTCTTTCCTTAAAAACTTTTTCTTTTTATGGGTTGCTTCAAACTCTTCGCCCCCTGCTGTTTTTAATTTAAGGTTAACCACCCAGTAAGGTTCCGGCACAAAGGACAGTATCTCCAGTTCCCTGTCAACAATCAGCGTAAGAGTGGGAGACTGAACCCTGCCGACTGAAAGAAATTTGTCCTTTACCTGATAGGAGGCAAGTGAAATAAACCTTGTAAGCACTGCTCCCCAGACAAGGTCGATATCCTGCCTTGCCCTGCCGGCAAAAGCAAGATTTAAGTCAATTTTACCGGGCTTTGCGAATGCCTGGTTTATATCTGCAGGAGTTATTGCCGAAAACCTGGCCCTTTTGACTGTTGCCGTTTTATTTTTTTCGTCTATGACCTGCCAAGCGTCATAACCAATCAGCTCACCTTCCCTGTCAAAGTCTGTTGCAATCACTATCTCGTCTACAGTATCAGCAAGTTTCTTTAAAGCCTGGACTATTGACTTATGTATTGGGGTTTTATCTATCGGCGCATCTATCAGTTCAGCCGGATCGACTTTAAACCAGTTGGAATATTCTTTAGGGAAATCGACCTGTAAAATATGACCCTTGAGACCAATGACTGCGCAGTCCTTCCCGGCATATTTTATATAATGAACGGGTATACCGTACACTTTTTCTTCTTTTACACCATTTCCTGATAGAATTGCCGCAATTCTTTTTGCAGCTATCTCTTTTTCACTGATAATAACCTTCAAAAAATCCCCCTGATTCAGTACTTCTATTTTATAAAACTCTTATTTTCTTATTCTATTATGCTCTTATATTTGTTTTGTTTATCCGGTTTTTTTTATATAATTTAAACTTAAATTTAAAAATTTTCAAATCTTTTGTTATCATTGGTCATCATGAATAAGAATATAAGCATCCAGGAAAGTATTGTAAAGCTAAAAACAGAAAAAAATGCAGTAATACTTGCGCATAATTACCAGATTGGTGAAGTGCAGGATATTGCAGACTTTGTCGGTGATTCGCTGCAACTCAGCCAGGAAGCCGCAAAAATAAAGAGCAGCATAATTGTCTTTTGCGGTGTCCATTTCATGGCCGAAACTGCAAAAATAATATCCCCACTGGCAAAAGTCCTTCTCCCGGACGAGAATGCCGGCTGCCCGATGGCAGACATGATAACGGATAAGGAACTTGCTGAATTTAAGGAAAAGCATCCGGGCGCAGTTGTTGTCTGTTATGTAAATACTTCCGCAAGCGTAAAGGCGCTATCTGACATATGCTGCACATCTTCAAATGCGGTAAAAGTGGTTAACAGCATCCCAAAAGACAAACAGATAATCTTTATTCCCGACAAATATCTTGGAAGCTATGTGCAGAAACAAACGGGGCGGGAAATGATATTATGGAACGGATACTGCCCGACCCATGCAAGGGTAAGCGTAAAATCCTTAAGCGCCATAAAAAAAGAACATCCGTTGGCAGTCTCACTTGTGCATCCTGAATGCTCCCCTGATGTTGCCGGCTTTGCAGATGAAGTTCTTAGTACCGGCCAGATGCTTACTTTTGTAAGGCAATCGGCGCAAAAAGAATTCATTATAGGAACAGAGACAGGCATCATCCACAGGCTTCAAAAAGAAAACCCCGGGAAAATTTTTTACCCGGTATCCGGCCAGACGATTTGCCCCAATATGAAACTCATAAACCTGGAAAAGATTCTCTGGTCGCTTGAAGAGGAAAAGTATGAGATAACCCTTCCTGAAGACATAATTACAAAGGCAAAAACGGCTATTGAAAGGATGCTGGCGATAGCATAGCAATACCTGGGGAAATAGTTTGGATAATACTTTAAATTGAACTTTAAATTAAAACATATACCGATCATAGGGGAGTTTCCTAACCATGTTGCAAAGATATTTAATAGATCCTTGTCTTTCACAAAAGAAATATGATTATTGTGACTGCATTGTCATCGGAAGCGGGATCGCCGGCCTTTCCACTGCAATAAGGATATCTGAGAATGCATGCGTAAAGGTAATTACAAAAAGCAGCTTATCGGAATCAACCACATGGTATGCACAGGGAGGAATTGCAGCGGTAATCAAAAAACCTGATGAGTGGAAGTCACACTACGAAGACACGATAATCGCCGGACAGGGCTTAAGCGACAGCGATGCAGTATCAAAGCTAGTAAAAACGGCTCCAAAAATGATAGAGGACCTTTTTGAGCTTGGGATAATCTTTGACATTTCAGGTGGTGAGATAAGCCTTACGACAGAGGGTGGCCACTCATTTCCAAGAGTCCTTCATGCAGGCGGGGACGCTACAGGCGAGGAAATAGAAAAGAAACTGGTCAAGTATTCAAAGACTTTCAGCAAAATAAAGTTTTTTCCGGAGTATCTGGCAGTAGATATTATGACATATAAAAACAAAGTACTCGGTGTGCTTGCGCTAAACATCAGCAAGAATGCAGTAGAGATGCATCCCACTGGAAATGTTGTCATTGCAAGCGGCGGAATAGGCAATCTTTTTGAACTTACCACGAACCCGTCAATAGCCACCGGTGACGGTATTGCAATGGCTTACAGAGCCGGTGCCTCAATAAAAGATATTGAATTCATGCAATTTCATCCCACAGTTTTTAAGACCAATGATGGCAAGCTTTTCCTGATAACTGAAGCTCTCAGGGGAGAAGGCGCGTATTTAAGGGATAAAAACGGAAACAGGTTTATGGTAGGGGCACATCCCAAAGCAGAACTTGCTCCAAGGGATATTGTTGTCAAGGAAATGGTCAAAGTGATGAAAGCCCAGGGGACTGCAAATGTCAGCCTTGACGCTACACATATCCCTGAAAGTTTTTTGAAACTTCGCTTCCCTAATATTATTGCAAAGCTGAGGGAAAATAGCTTAAACCTTCACACTGACCTGATAAAAGTTTTCCCTGCGGCGCATTATTTAAACGGTGGAATAAAAACCGACCTCAAAGGCAATACGGATATTAAAGGCTTATATGCATGCGGCGAATGTGCCGCAACAGGAGCGCACGGCGCAAACAGGCTCGCAAGCAATTCCCTTATAGAGGGGCTTGTTTTCGGCTGGGAGATCTCAAAAGAAGTAATATCAAGGGTTGGTAAAAGATCCGGTGCCGATATTGAAAATACTTTAAAGCAGTTGGAAAAAATAATTGCTGAAAACTCAAAAAACAAAATAAGTAATACCGGAAAAGACGGATCCGCCTCTTTTTCCAAAACAACTGCTGCGGCGGCTAAAGGCAGTCCTGATGATTCTGCCAGACCTGGTGGTGCAGACGGCGAAGAAACAGGCGGCGAAGGCGCATCCGGTGATGCTGCCGGTTTTGAACTATTGTCTGCTTCGGTTGATAAAGTTAAATTTATTGAATCACTTATGGATAGTTTCAGGCATGTAATGAGCCATAATGTCGGCATACACAGAGATTCTGAAAGCCTGCAGGAAGCGCAGGATTATATTAAACAAACATTAAAAAACAATGATTTTTATAATATAGCCAATATAAGGGCGGTTGAATTTTTAAATATGCTCACAGTCGGCTCAATTATAATTAAGGCTGCAACGCTGAGAAAGGAAAGCCGCGGCACACATCAGCGAAATGACTACCCTCTTACAGATAATAAAAACTGGAAAAAGCATATAGTCCTCAAAGGGGATAATGTGGAGTTTGAACCGGTAAAATAATTATTGGGAATAAGATAATTACTAATATATGGGGTAATTATCAGAGAATTATATAAATACTAATAATTAGGTGAAAAATGAATAATAAAAAACATGGCAAAATAAAGAAATTTGAAATCCTGGAGCTGATTCGTGCATCCATCCAGGAGGACCTTGGCGGCTACGGGGATATTTCTTCAAAGTATCTTATACCGCTGGAACATAAATCGTCAGCATTCATACTCTGCAAAGAAAAAGAAGCCACAGTGCTGTCAGGAATAGATGTTGCCGGTTTTATTTTTGAAGAAGTCGACAGTATGGTAAGCTATGAAAAAATGTTTGAAGACGGACAAGTAGTAAAGTATCCTGACATTGTTTGCAGGATAACCGGTTCCTCACAGTCCCTTCTTGCCGGCGAACGTACATGCCTTAATTTTTTGCAGCATTTAAGCGGAATAGCAACTTTTACAGCCAAATTTGCTGAAATAGCATCAAAATATGATGTAAAAGTAACAGACACGAGAAAAACCAAACCGATGCTTAGAAAACTGGAAAAATATGCAGTTTTATGCGGAGGCGGTTTCAACCACAGGTTCGGGCTGTTTGACGGAGTCATGCTAAAAGACAATCATATAGCCGCTGCCGGTGGAATAAGAAATGCAATAGAAAGTGTCAGGAACAATATACCACATGGCATGAAAATAGAAGTCGAAGTTAAAAACTTTGCAGAGCTTGATGATGCAGTCGAAAGCAGAGCTGGAATAATAATGCTTGATAATATGAAGCCTAAAGATATAAAAGAAGCAGTAAAAATAATCAGGGACCGGGACAAATCAACAATCATTGAAGCATCCGGAGGAATAAGCCTTTCCAATTTTGAAGACTACTGCAGGACAGGAGTAGATCTGATATCTTTAGGCTGCCTGACCCATTCCGCTCCCTCCGCAGATTTCTCAATGGATTTTGGATAGGCTTTACACATATAATCATAGGCCTTGCTCCGAAATTATATTTCCCCTAACAGGTTTTTGTCATGAAGTTTTTCTCAGCGCCCGTCCACCCCAAAATATCATGGAACTCAATGGGTATGGATAATACCTATTACAAAATATCAATATCGGTTCATGATTTTTAATATAAAACCAGTTTTTTTACTTTTTCAGCGCATCATCAAATGAACCGGCAAAAGGTGTTATATTTATTTGTTTTACAAATTCGCATGCTTCTTCTGCTCCCCTTATCCTGTCCATCCCTGAATCTTCCCATTCTACAGAAAGGGGGCCTTCATAATTTATTTCGTTCAATTCACGGATGATGGCTGAAAAATCTACATCACCACGGCCGGGTGAACGAAAATTCCAGCCTCGCCTGGTTTTGCCGAACTCGATATGAGAGCCGAGTATCCCGGTCAACCCATCAAGGGTTACTGAGGCGTCTTTTATATGAACATGATAAACCCTGTCCGGCAATTCCCGAATCATAAGATGCGGTTCAATCCCCTGCCAGAAAAGGTGGCTGGGATCAAAATTCATTCCCAGGGTTTTCCTGTAGTTAAATGATTTTAGAAGCCTTACAAAAGTGTAATAATCAAAAGCTATTTCAGTCGGATGGACTTCCAATGCAAATTTTATTCCTTTCTTGTCCATCTCATCAAACAAGGGGGTCCATCTTTTGACTACAGTCTGGAAACCGTCTTCTATAATTTCTTCCGAAGTCTGAGGAAATGAATACCAGTATGGCCAGATAGGTGAGCCCATAAAACCTGTTATTGTATCAATTCCAAGATTTTTTGCAGCTGCAATGACATATCTGACTTCCTGGATTGCCCATGCCCTCATGGCTTCAGGATTATCAGCAACAGATGCAGGTGCAAATCCATTATGTCTTTTATCCAGGACATCTCCAACAAGCTGCCCGCAAAGATGAGCGCTGATTGCCCCGGCAATTAAATTATACTTTTTCAGGGTGTTTTTTATAGATTTTACATAAGCCGGGTCTTCAGCAGCTTTTTTAGGGTCCACATGATTGCCCCAGGTCGCAAGCTCCAGACCCTCATAACCCATTTCTGATGCAGTCTTACACATCTCTTCAATTGTCAGGTCTGCCCATTGTCCGGTAAAAAGTGTGATAGGTCTCATTTTTTTGTCTCCTTTTACTCTTTATTTGTTATGAAAAAGTTAATATTACTAAAGATTTATTTTATTCTTAAGCTTCCTTTTTATTTCAGGTATTTTTTCAATGGCGGCAATGCGCCCTGCCTCAATGATGTCGTGGCTTTTGTCAAAGTCAAAGAAACCAAAATCCCCGATCCTTGGTTCAATAACAACCTGGGCGTATGGCAGATAGCTTTGGACCATCTGGGTATGCATAGTGTTCATGCTTTTATCAATAATCGCCTGAATTGATATTTTTTTATTTTCTGCCAGTTTCAGGTAATCGGCATTCTTTTCTTTTAAAGGTTTTAGCTTTGTTTTATCAAAGACAATTGAAGAAGCCAATATAAAAGTGGGATTTAATGTCTTGAGAGCCAGCGTGGGAAGAGGCTCCATCACGCCTCCGTCTACTAAAAGTCCGGTGTCTTTGCAGACAGGGGGGATAATGCCGGGAACTGCAATAGAGGCCAGGACGGCCTCTCGAAGGCTGCCCGAATTTAAAACGACCCTCGTGCTGCTTAATATATCCACCGCCACACAGCAGAACTGCTTTTTACAATCTTCGAAAGTTCTGTCGCCAAGAAATTTTTGCAATATTTCATCAACTTTTTTTTCTTTCATGATGCCAGCGCGCGAAAGCTGAAAAGCTGAAAATACCAGGAAGCTTTTCCAGTCTGTAGAGTTTAAGAGTTTTTTAACCTTTTCCAGGCCTGCTCCGCTGCAGTATGCGGCGCCAATTAGGGCTCCCATGCTGGTGCCGCTGACAGCATCTATCTGTACACCCAAATTATCAAGGACTTCCAGTACACCGATATGCGCGAGCCCGCGCGCACCGCCTCCGCTTAATGCTATTCCAATTTTTGGCTTTTTAAACATATAAGTCAAACATACCGGGTCAGACAGTTTTTAATAAATATCAATCCGGCTATTTGCCGGAGAGAGGTTAATTTTTTTATAATATATATAAAGTATATATTTTTTTCCGGCAGACGTAAAAAAATATTAAAGCAGATTTTTAATCAAACAATTATCGGCACAAATGCTGCATTGCTAAAATCACTTCCGGCTTGAAATACTTTCAAAAAATCGATAAAAAATTATATAAGAATATTGACATTGAAGTTTAATATCTTAAAATACAATATAGTACAATTTTTGTATTAATTTGTATCAATTTGTACGATATATATTCAAGGAGAACAAAATGAACTATGACAAAAACTGGGCGAAAGTTGATGCTGCCTCAATACCTGACATGAAAGTTCCGGCGCCGGGGCCAAGATCAAAAGATATCCACAGCAGGGCTGAGAAATATATGAAAGGATACTCTTCACAGGTAAAATTGTTTCCGGTGGCCTTTGAAAGCGGGCATGGAGTGACTTTGACAGATGCTGACGGAAATAAATATATTGATTTTTCTTCAGGGATTTATGTCACAAACCTGGGGCATTGCCACCCTAAAGTCGTGGAGTACCTCCAGAAATATACCGGACAGCTTATGAACTGCCACGACTTTTCAACTGAAATAAAAACATTATTTCTCGAAAAGCTGGCGTCAATGACTCCGGGAAATTTAAACGGCATCCAGATGTACTGCGCAGGCTGCGAATCAGTGGAGGCTGCAATGAGAGCCGCCAGGGCGCATACAAAAAAATATGAGTTTTTCTCATTCTGGGGAGATTTCCATGGAAAAACCATGAGCGCCGTATCTGTCACCCAGGTTGCGGATTATACGACAGGGCCAAGGGCAGTCGGGATGCACCTTGCTCCCGCGGCGCATTGCTACCGTTGTGCTTTTGACAAAAAATATCCGGAGTGCAAGCTGTTTTGTGTTGATGCATTGGAAAAACAGATAAAGATGGAAGGCACCGGAAATGTTGCGGCAATTATAATGGAACCTATTCAGGGGTGGAACGGCTCAGTTGTTTACCCGGACGACTATCTTCCTGCAATAAGAAAGCTCTGCGATAAACTGGGCATCCTTCTCATTGTCGACGAGGTGCTTACCTGCTGTGCGCGTACCGGCAAGATGTGGTGCGTTGACCTTTATGGGGTGGTCCCAGATATAATGGTTTTTGGAAAAGGCCTTGCAAATGGTTTTCCTGCCACTGCCTTTGCAGTAAAAGAAGAAATGACAGAAGTTTTGGAAAAGATATCAGCTTCTACAAGTTATGGCGGGAACCCGATGGCTGCCGCAGCAGGACTTGCTTCCCTCGAAGTCATAGAGGAAGAAAATATAGTTGAGAAATCTGCAAAGCTCGGCGATTTCATCATGAAAAAGCTCATTAAAATGAAGGGTGAGCATAAGATTATCGGGGAAGTCCGGGGCAAGGGCTGCCTTCTTGGTATCGAGCTTGTCAAAGACTTAAATACAAAAGAGCCTTTTTTAGAGGCAGGAAAAAGAGTATACCAGATAGCATTTTCAAAGGGGCTCGCATGGATTCCGGCAAACCATACTTTAAGGATGTCGCCGCCACTTATTATGGAGGAAGATGTTGCTGCAAAAGCGCTGGATATTATTGATGAATCAATTACCATTGCAGAAAAAGAGTTCGGGTATATTTAAATTACAAAGATTTTAATAAAATGATTTGCGGGAGGTTTAAATATGAGGACCCTTGGCGTGGGCATGGTTGGTTACGGATTTATAGGAAAAGTCCATACAATTTCTTTTCTTAATTTGCCTTTTTATTATAAGCCGGTTCCGGCAAAACTTAAAATGGTAGGTGTTTGCTCCTACCCTGTTTCAGATGCTGAAGAAGGCATCTCACAGGCTGGTTTTGAATTTGCAACCGAAGACTACAGGGACCTGTTAAAAAGGGAGGATATAGATATTATCTCAGTCTGCACCCCTAATAATCTGCATAAAGATATAGTCATTGATGCGCTTAATGCCGGAAAGCATGTAAACTGTGAAAAACCGCTTGCCCTGAACTTGGGAGAGGCAAAAGAAATACTGACGGCCGCAAATGCCTATCCGGAACTGGTGTCGCAAATGTGTTTTGAATACAGGTATACACCGGCAACACTAAGGGCAAGGCAGCTTATATCTGAAGGCTTTTTGGGAAGGGTCTATAGCGTAAGGGCCGCATATCTTCATGCAGGAAATGCAGACCCGAACAGACCCTCTTACTGGAAAATCCAGAAGAAATACTGCGGGGGCGGCTCACTTTATGATTTGGCTTCACATTTAATCGATTTGATAAGGTTTTTAATGGGTGACTTTAAAAAGGTCTATTCAAAACTTGAGGTATTTGTAAAAGAAAGACCGATGGCTGGCAGCCCGGGCCAGATGTGCGAAGTTGATGTCGATGACATTGCGCTTATGATGTTTGAACTTGAAAACGGGGCCCTGGGAACTCTTGAGGCCACTAAAGTCGCAACAGGCGCCAATGATGAAATTAGGCTTGAAATACATGGTGAAAAAGGGGCAATCAGGTTTAACAGCATGCAGCCAAACTATCTTGAAATATACGACACCAGGGATGCAGAAGACCCTATTGGTGGCTGGAGAGGTTTTAAGTCACTTGAAACCGTTCAACGATACCCAAAACCTGCAACTTCATTTCCGGGGCCCAAGTTTTCTGTCGGATGGATAAGATACCATGCAGGCAATTCATATGACTTTATAAAAAATATTGCTGACGGAACAAAACCTAATGCAGATATGGAAGCTGGCTATAAGGTACAGGAAGTCATTGAGGCGGGAGTGATTTCGGACAGGGATAAAAAATGGGTGGACCTGCCGCTTTAAATTTTTAGGATTTTGTGGGATTAAAATTTTAATTTCTTCTTCATGAATTATTTTGGAATTTTGGATTTCAGTTATTTATTCAGTAAGAACCAGATACTAATTATGAAAAAATGTTAGGTGAAGAAAGACGCCAGTACATATTAAACCTTATAAATAAGACGGGCAGTGTCAAAGCAATCGACATTGCAAAGACGCTTGCCGTATCGGAACTTACAATAAGGCGCGATCTGGATAAGCTTGCAAAAAAAGAAGCCTTAAAAAGAACACACGGCGGGGCTGTCAATATTCTTTCCGTCGGCCATGAGATGAAATTTGATGTCCAAAAGGAAAAGTATATTGAAGAAAAAAAGCGCATAGCGCTTGCAGCTTCAGTCCTGATAGAGGAAGAGGATGTCATCCTTATTGAGGCCGGAACTACCGGATACCAGACTGCATTAAATATAACCAACAGGACAAAACTTACCGTTATCACCAACAGCTGTGATATAGCCGCACTGCTCGGCAAGAGCAATCCGGGATATAAGATCATATTAAGCGGAGGCATACTTAATATTGATACCCATGCGCTTGTCGGTCCGATTGCTGATTTTGCATTTAAAACTACATTTGTTGACAAAGCATTTATCGGGATAAGCGGAATAGATTTGGAAAAAGGAATCACTGCGGCTGACCCAATAGAGGCGCAGACCAAAAAAAATATAATAAGCTGCGCAAAGCAGGTCATTGCCCTTGCGGACCATTCCAAGATAGGCCATGTTGCCATGAACCACGTTGCTCCAATAAGCATGATAAATGTTTTTATCACTGACAGCGAAGCAGATGCGGCATTTATGGAAAAAATCAGGGAGCTTGATATACGGGTAATAATAAAATAGGTCCGGAAGGGTTTATGTTTATTTTAGGGCTTTAATACAACTGCCTTAAGTTTTTAAAAATAAACAAACGCTGGCCAATAAACTAACTTTATTGGCCAGCGCCTTTGTTTTTATTTCACCGGTAAAAGACTATACAATAACTTTCTTGTTGTCCGACACAACTTTCTAATAGCGTAATTTTAAATAATCACCAGCCCAATATTTTCAATAAGACAATCAATAGAGCAATTATAAAATATTACTTTAATTGTACTTATGTTTACGCTGTAATTATATATATGCCGCCTCAGTAGTCTTGTCAAAAAGATGCAGCTTTGCAAGATCGACATGCATGTTTATCGGCTGGCCGACACGGGCTGCGCTTCTCGGATTTACACGCGCTGTAACCAATACCCCGTCTATGTCTATATATACGTATATCTCAGCACCCATGGGCTCTGTTACTTCCACATTTGCTGTAATGATCGCATCGACAAGCTTGTCATGAACAAACAGGCTGTCTTCAAGATCTTCGGGCCTTATGCCAATTACCACATCTTTACCTTTTAAGTTATTATCATCGACCACTTTTTTTATCATATCTGCCATGCTTATTGTAAATCTGGGGCTTACAAGTTTGTAATCATCGGTTACCTTTGCATCCAGGAAGTTCATTGCAGGAGAACCTATAAATCCGGCTACAAACATGTTCTTTGGATGGTCATAAACAGTCTGCGGATCCCCTTCCTGCTGTACAAGGCCGTCTTTCATGATTATCATCTTGTCAGCCATTGTCATGGCTTCTGTCTGGTCATGGGTAACATAGACTATCGTCGCATTTAATCTTTCGTGAAGTTTTGCAATCTCAGTCCTCATTTCTACACGAAGCTTTGCATCAAGGTTTGACAGGGGCTCATCCATCAAGAATACTTTGGGATTACGGACTATTGCGCGTCCCAATGCAACACGCTGCCTCTGGCCGCCTGAGAGTTGTTTGGGCCTGCGCTTTAAAAGCTCTTCTATCTTTAATATCTTTGCAGCTTCATTTACTCTTTTTATAATCTCAGCCTTAGGGGTTTTTCTCAGCTTCAGGCCGAATGCCATGTTGTCATATACATTCATGTGGGGGTAAAGAGCATAGTTCTGGAATACCATTGCGATATCCCTGTCTTTGGGCGGAACATTGTTTACAATCCTGTCCCCTATCATTATCTCTCCTGCAGTCGCTTCCTCAAGGCCCGCAATCATTCGAAGTGTTGTAGTCTTCCCGCATCCTGACGGGCCAACCAGCACTACAAACTGGCGGTCCTCGATGATGGTGCTGATATTATCAACTGCCACCACCTCATCAAACTTCTTTGTCAGGTTTTTCAGTGTTACCTGTGCCATTTTAGTTTCTCCTTGTCATCATATTGAGATATTATCCAATGTTGTGCAGATAATTAAAATTATCCTTAATGCACTAATAAGGCCATATCTCCAGTCCTTATTAAAACTAATTATATGTTAAATCCGGACACAATCAAACAATTACATTTATAATAAACGCAATACTGTATATTTCTGACAATAAATTAAAAAAATAACTTAATTCCAAATAATGTAAATTAAATTAAATAAAGGACTTTTAACAATTTAAAAAAATTATTTTGGAATAATATTCTTTAATCAATGACTAAAAAAAATTTTATTAATATCTGCAAATATTTATTAGAGCCAGTCAACTCCATTATTTTTTTTTCAGGATGCTCCTCAGAATAAAGCAGGTAGTCTGCGCCAAGAATCTTTCCGACCTCCATCCTGTTCTTATCTTTCTTCAAGCCTACAAGAGCGACTTTTGAGGCACCCTTTAGCTTTGCAAACTGAAGGCCTAAAAGGCCCATCGGGCCCGGACCGACAATAACAGTAGTAAATGGGGAATCCCAACCTGTCTCCCAGTCCCATGGCTCCTCCTTACCATCTACCGATGTAATACTCCGTATTGCCTGCATACTTTAGATATGCTCTTGATAGATTTTGCCCTTAGTAGTAAATTTATCCTGTACTGCAGGATAGTCTCTTACTGTGTCATCGCTACTTTCTTTTATATTTGTTTGTGGTTAATCAAATATTTTAACTTGGAGGTAGTGTTATATATATCAAGATCTATACTTTCATTTATTTTTCAAAGAGCTCTTTATCTTAATAGTTGTAAACACAACTCTTAGATAGTGCAATTTAAATATAATTTTACTTTTAATTTAAATTCAATATTATAGATTTTGTTATTTTATTTTTTAATAACTGCTATTTTACGATAATTCAGGGGGGAAGTTTGCTCCTTAGCAATTTTTATCTTAATACTGCCTTAATCCTTGTCTGCTCATATCTTATTGGCGGTTTCCCTTCAGCATTTATTGCGGGGAAAATAAAGGGCATCGATATAAGAAAAACAGGCAGCACAAATGTCGGCGGTATGAATGCTTTTTCCAGTGTCGGGAAAATAGCCGGGGTGATGGTAATAATCGTTGATATGGGCAAAGGCGCCCTGGTTGCCTGGCTGGCCACAAAGTTTTCGACACATCACCCTTTTATGCCGCTTCTGGCAGTTATCGCTGCAATAGCCGGGCACAATTGGATGATTTATATTGGTTTTAAAGGTGGTAAGGGATTTTCAACTCTTGTAGGAGCATTATTTTTTCTTTCGCCTTTGTCTGCGCTTTTTTTATACCTTTACTTTATGCTAGCTGCAATACTGCTGTTTAAGGACATCTATGTAGCTGAGGGTGTTGCGATGTTTTTCTTTGCATTTTTTATGTGGTACAGGGAAAGCAGTTATTATTGGTGCATATTCATGCTGATTGTAACAATTATCTGCAGTTTAAAAAGCCTTAATCTGTACAGGACATATTTTACAGAGGACCGCCGTAAGGTAAGCCCTATATTTAAAAGGATATTTAAGCCCTTTTTTAAAACGGGTTGAAATAATAGTGGCTAAAAAGTAAAATGAAAGTCATTATATTAAAAGTAAAAAATAAATTGGAAGGACAGTCTTAAATGAAATGTCCTTTTTGTTCTGTTCCTGACACAAAAGTCATAGATACAAGGCTTTCAGAATCAGAAGGAAGCATAAGGCGCAGGCGTGAGTGCGAAAAATGCGGTAAAAGGTTTACGACTTTTGAGCGGATAGAAAATACCCCTATCGCCGTTATAAAAAAAGAAAATACCAGGGAGCCCTTTGACAGGAATAAAATATTGAGCGGCCTTATAAGGGCATGCGTAAAAAGGAACCTAAGCACCTCTATATTGGAAAATCTGGTTGATGAAATTGAGTCGGAAATAAGGAATTTTCATGCAAATGAGATAAGCTCCAAGGAAATCGGCGATATAGTGCTAAAAAAACTAAAAAGCCTGGACAAAGTGGCGTACATACGGTTTGCTTCTGTCTACAAGCAGTTTGACAGTGTGGAACAGTTTACAGAAGAGTTATCTGAGCTTAAAGATTAATTAACAAAATAAAGCTATTAAAAAAATAAGCGGGCGGCTTATTGAAAAGACAAACATTCAAATTAATATAATAATAAGAAAGCGTGCTGATAGAAAAAATCCGGAAGACTATTAGAAAGATAAACAGGTGGATTATTAAAAAAATAAGCTTGCGGACACACAAAATATCATTATAAATATCAATATAATAAAAAACTCATAATACTAAAAAATGTTAATATACTTTGGCTATAAATTTGTAGAATTCCTGGTTTATATAACACCTTATCCTGTCACATATTTTATTGCGGATACTACGGCAACAATTTTATTTTTCCTCGGCAAATATGTGGATATTCTTAAAAAAAATGTTTCCCTGGCGCTGGATATAGATATTAACGACAAAAAAACTACAATGATTGCCTGGAAAATATATATCAACTGGTATAGGAATATAGCTGATTTTTTAAAACTCCCGCGGTTAAGCAATGAAAAATTCAAAAAAAGGGTTGAACTTAGAGGGTTGGAAAATCTAAAGGAAGCTTTAAAGAAGGGAAAAGGGGCAGTGCTTTTTTCTGCGCATATGGGTAATTTTGAATGGGCAGGCTGCAGGATTGCGGTTGAAGGATTTAAAGTAACCGGAGTGGGGTTGGAAAGGCCGTATAAAAGGACCAATCTATTTTTCGAAAACAGGAGGCGCCCAAGAGGAATGGGGACGATTTATGCAAATAAGAAAGAGCTTAATATATTCAGGATTTTAAAAAATAACGAAACACTTGCGATGCCGACTGAATTTGATCCACTAAAGACTGCGAGGGAATACGATTTTTTTAATAAAAAAGCCTACATTCCATCTGGACCTGTAGAACTGGCTTTAAAAACAGGTGCGGAGCTTATACCAAGTTTCACATGGAGGAAAGACAAATATAACCATTATCACGAAATCTGCGAGCCTTTAAAACTCGAAAGGGACGAAAAAAAATTTGCCGACAGAAAGGAATTCATAGATTATAATATGAAAAAAATGACTGATGTGCTGGAGAAATATATTAGAGAACATATTGAAGAGTGGGAAATGTTTCATGATATTTGGGCCTAAAAAGGGCAAACTGGAAAGGCAGCAAAATTGAAGTTAGTTTTTAACGGCAAGACAGAGATTTTCTGGCATACAAAACAAACTAAAAATATAGAGCATGAACTTAAAACAAACATCTTAACCGGCCTTTCAGAAGCAGAAGCCCGGGAGCGTTTGGAAGAAATCGGCCCCAATGAACTTGAGGAAAAGAAAGGGCGCTCGCCTTTTAAGATCTTTGTGTCACAGTTCAATGATTTCATGATATGGATACTTATCGCCGCGGCGCTGATATCAGGAATAGTAATAAGGGAAGTAACCGATGCTATAGTAATCCTGGTAATCCTTGTCATTAACTCTGTGCTGGGTTTTGTCCAGGAATACCGTGCCGAGAAAGCCCTTGCGGCGCTTAAGGAACTTGCGGCCCCCACTGCTCTTATTCTAAGAGGCGGTGTCGAGCAAAATCTTGCTTCAAGAGTAGTCGTCCCGGGTGATATAATAAAGCTCAAAGCCGGAGATCTTGTGCCGGCTGACTGCAGAGTCATAAACCAGGTGAATCTCCAGGCTAATGAATCAATCATTACCGGTGAGTCGCTTCCGGTGGATAAGTCCACGCAAACCCTTGAAAAAGAAAATCTGCCTCTGGGTGATCGTGTCAATATGCTTTTCAGCGGAACAACAATTACAAAGGGACGGTGCAGCGCAATAGCCACTGGTACAGGAAAAAATACAGAACTTGGAAAAATTGCAAGCCTTGTACAGTCAAAAGATGAACAGACCCCGCTTCAAAAAGAATTAAAAACCGTCGGTACAAGAATCGGGATAGTCTGCCTTTCCATAAGCGCCGTAGTTTTTATAGCCGGCATTTTAAAAGGATTTATTGCAATCTCGCAGGGTACAATAACCGCTACCAGGGGAGACATCATTTCTGAAATGTTTCTTGTTGCAGTTGCTCTTGCTGTAGCGTCAATACCCGAAGGCCTGCCTGCAATAGTTACCATATCTCTTGCGCTTGGCGTTCAAAAAATGGCTAAAAACAATGCAATAGTCAGAAGGTTAAGTTCTGTGGAAACTCTTGGTAGTGTGTCAGTTATATGCACTGATAAAACTGGAACTCTTACACAAAACAAAATGGCCGTAAGAAAAATCTACACCGGGCTTGATGAATACACTGAGTATGAAAACCTTAAAAGAGCCGACAGCCCAATCGCACCGGATGGCGATGAAAATCAGGACCGGGGTAGAACCGGCGGCGGAATAGACCTTGGCAAAACAGGCGGCCATGAAAGCAAGGTTGATGCGGCCAAGGATATTCATCTTTACCAGGGCAATATTGTACCAAAAGACGCTATTTCCTTAAAATTTCTTATAGAAAATGCAGTTTTATGCAATGACGCCTATTATCTTGACAAGGAGAGCCGCAAGCTTGCAGGTGATCCGACCGAGACTGCACTTATTGAGCTTGGAAGCTTCTACTCTTTGGATAAGGACAGCCTTGAGTTTATGCTCCCTCGGGAATATGAGGAACCTTTTGATTCAGTAAGAAAGATGATGTCGACAGTACACCGGATATCTGAAGATTACTTTTTTTCAAAACATGCAAAATTAATTTCCGCTGGCAGCATCATTTCCACTGACGGACCGGATGGCAGCGAAGAAACTGCTGATACTGACAGAGCGAAGGACAGCCCGGACGCTGCAAAAAGCTCAGCTGTTTTGGGCAGCAGAAAAGATAACTTGCCAAATATATCCCGGGATGATATGCCTGCAGATATGCCTGAATATATTCTTTTCTGCAAAGGCGCTCCTGAAATAATAGTCAAAAAATGTACAAAAATCATAAAGGGCAGCAACATAGAAGATTTATCAGATTCTGACAGACATAAAATCTTTCAAATCAATACAATCCTTGCAAATGGCGCAATGCGAAACCTTGCCTTTGCATTCAAATATATATCTGACTTGCCGGAAGGAAAGAAGATAGAGGAGATTGAAAACGAGCTTATCTTCAATGGAATGGTAGGTATGATAGATCCGCCAAGGCCCGAAGTATTTGATGCAGTGGCAAAATGTAAAAAAGCCGGTATAAATATCATTATGGTCACCGGTGACCACAAGCTTACTGCCAGGGCCATAGGTGAGGAGCTGGGTATTCTTGGAGCAGGTGACAGGATAGTTGACGAAGAAGAATTCAGCAGGATGGCCGAAGGCCAGCTTATCGGCGAGATTGAAAACATTAAAGTCTTTGCCCGTGTCTCGCCGGTACATAAAGTGGAAATAGTGGAGGCTCTGAAAAAGAGGGACCATATTGTTGCAATGACCGGAGATGGAATAAACGATGCGCCTTCACTGAAGAAGGCCGATATTGGGCTTGCAATGGGGATTTCCGGAACAGATGTAAGCAAGGAAGCAAGCGATATGATACTTACCGATGATAATTTTGCAACAATAGTCAGGGCAATAAGGGAAGGCAGGGTGATTTATGATAACCTGAAAAAATTTATACTCTTCCTTTTGTCCTGCAATATGTCTGAGGTTTTGCTTATGTTTATCACCATAGTCTTCGGCAGCTTTATTTTCCGCATGCTTGGACTGGATCCCTTAATGGCTTACCTTCCACTTCTGCCCGTACAGATTCTCTGGATGAATCTAGTGACAGATGGCTTTCCGGCCCTTGCCCTTGGCATAAACCCTGCAGAACCAAATATAATGGACAGGATAATAACAAAAAGGCGGGAAAGGATTTTAAGCAGAAGCAGATTGTTCCAGACTGCCTGGCAGGGGTTGGCGCTGACGCTGGGATCACTTTTTATGTATTTTATTGGCCCTATCCTTTTTAACACCCACAACCTTGTGCATGACACGGATGTCTTTCACACATGTGTTTTTTCAACACTCGTTATAACACAACTTCTGCATTCCTTTAACTTCAGGTTTGAAGAAAAAGGGATTTTCAGGAAGGGCATTTTTGCCAACCGTTTTTTGAACATATCGGTTCTCGCTTCAATTGTCCTGCAGGTGGCAATAGTATATGCTCCTTTCCTGCAAAAGGTATTCAGCACCGCAGGGTTAAATATCTACCAGTGGCTTGTTGTTTTGGCCTGTTCTGCTGTACCGGTTCTAATAATATCCCTGGTTAATGAAATAATAGGAACAGGAAAACGCAAAGCACAAAATAAATTAAGAATTAGTATTATGTCAAAAAACAATTAAGATATGGTATTTTAAATTTTATAAAACGATTAAGTTTTAAGGGGTGTAAAATGAATGGCAAAAGAGTATTTGTCAATATCCTTTCTCTTATCCTTATAGTTTTCGGGATTGCGGGCAGTGTGTTTTCCATTGTTTTTATGAAAAAAATAAATCTTTTTACCGGTAATGTAAAACAGATTGAAAATATAAACACTTCTTTAAAAAGTGGATTTGAGTCTATTACAGTAATTGCAAAAAACACTGGTAATGCAACTGAGAATATGGCTGCAAGCATTAAAAGCGCCCGCCTTTCCCTGGAAGCTGCTTCCGGAACTGCTGCTTCTTCCGCTGACGCAATATATTCAATATCCAAGCTTACAGATTTTAACATACTTGGGTTTAAACCAATGGCAGAAACCGGCCAGTACTTTAACCAGATAGGCGATGACCTGAAAACATTGTCAGTAAGCATACTTGCCACAGCTGAAGCTCTAAAGACAAATGAAGAAGATTTATCCAGAATAGGCACAAATTTTAAAGATGTTACTTTACAACTCAATACAATCTCGGGTGAAATCAGCCATACTGTTTCCATAGTTGTCCAGGATAATGTTTTAAATCTCATAAATATACTGACAATTTATATTACAGTCCTGCATTTCATGTTTATACTAATCGGGCTTTCACTGATGCTTGTTGCAAAATAGGGTTAATATTTATAACAATATCAGGAGCACTTTGAAAATCCGCAGTTTCGGCAGACATAGCAGCCGCCTTCGGGCTGCATTATTCCTCCGCAACCTTCCTCCGGGCATAGCATTATGGATTTGGGGCCGGATGCAGTATTGAAATCAAACTTATTATACCCCTTATTGTAAAATTCAATGGCCTTGCCTATAGCGTCCGGGCAGGAGAGCACATGTGTATTTTCATCTGCAATACAAGTAATGCACCTTATGCCTGAGATTTGTTTTAGTATTGAATCAATTTCTATGCCTGACCTTATGGTTATACTTATAAGGCGGCTCACAGCTTCTGAAAGCGCGGCGCACCCTTCTTCTCCGGTATTTGAAAATACTTCGCAAATCCCGTAATCGTCCGAATTAACAGTTACATACAGCTTGCCGCAGCCGCCGATATCGTATTTTTTTGTTAAGCCTTTTGTCACATCGGGACGCGGGCGGGGCTTAATGCTGCTCAGATTCTTTTCTTCACATTCATTTAAATTAGCGCCCTTATCGTCTGCGCCGGCCTTTACATAGCCAGGCTGCTTCGCATTATTTTTTTCCGGTTGCTGCTTTTCTTTTCCCTTATCCAGGATTTTTTCTTTTCCATAAACTCCGCCTATTGCCTGGCCTGCACTTATCGGCTGGCTGGCCTCTTTTATGTCTTCTGTTCTCCCGGTTTCCTTAGCATAAGTTTTTTCCGAGTCGCTTTTCCTTCCTTCTACCTGCAGCACTTGGCTATCCCTGCTTCCATCCCTGTAAATAGTGATTCCTTTACAACCGAGCCTGTGAGCCAGCATGAAGACTTCTTCAACATCCTGCTCGGTTGCACTATTAGGGAAATTAACCGTTTTAGAGACTGCATTATCAACAAAACCCTGGAAAGCCGCCTGCATCCTTACATGCCATATTGGGGAGATCTCATGGGCAGTAATAAACACCCTTTTAACTGAAGAAGGTATTTGCTCAAAATCTGCCACTGTCCCCTTGCCTGCTATATCTTCCATTAATCCTGCGCTGTAAAAGCCCATCTCTTTTGCTGCCTTTTTAAAATATGGATTTATTTCAAGAAGCTTGTCATTATCCATGACATTTTTTACAAAGGATATTGCAAAAACAGGCTCAATGCCGCTGGAACAATTTGCTATAATGCTTAATGTGCCGGTTGGGGCAATTGTTGTGGTGGTGGCATTACGCACGGAGTATCCCTCCGGATTATCATAAACACTGCCCTTAAAATTTGGAAAGTTGCCTCTTTCACCGGCAAGCGCACGCGTTGCATTCCTGGATTCATCCTGAATAAAATTCATGACTTCTTTTGCAATCTCAAGTGCCTGCTCGCTGTTATATGGTATACCAAGTATTATCAGCAGATCTGCCCACCCCATTACGCCGAGCCCTATTTTCCTGTTGCCTTTGACCATATCGGCAATTTTATCCAGCGGGTACCTGCCCATATCAATGACATCATCGAGGAAGCGTATAGCTGTATGCACAGTTACTTTGAGTTTTTCATAATCCACTTCAGGAGCGCCATCTTCGTTTTTTACCATATTTGCAAGATTTATGGATCCCAGGTTGCATGCTTCATAAGGCAAAAGGGGCTGCTCGCCGCAGGGATTGGTGGATTCTATTGTCCCCACATTTGGCGTTGGGTTGTCCCTGTTTAACCTTTCAAGGAAAATAATTCCGGGGTCCCCGTTTTTCCAGGCATGATATATTATCTTTTTAAAAACCTCTCTTGCATTGTACCTTGTGTATACTTCTTTTGTCCTTGGGTTTACGATGTCATAATCATCATTGTTTTCAACCGCTCTCATGAAGGATTCTGTGACGCCGACAGAGATATTGAAATTATTAAGTTTGGTGCTGTCTTCTTTTGCGCTGATAAATTCAAGAATGTCCGGATGGTCTACCCGAAGTATGCCCATATTCGCGCCGCGCCTTGTACCGCCCTGTTTTATTGTATCGGTAGCTGCATTAAAAACAGTCATAAAAGATATTGGGCCGCTTGAGACACCTTTTGTTGAAAGAACCACATCATTTTTAGGCCTTATATTGGAAAAGGAATACCCTACTCCTCCGCCCGATTTTTGTATAAGGGCAGCCTCTTTTAAAGCTTCAAATATTTTTTCCATCGAGTCTCCGACAGGAAGGACAAAGCATGCCGCAAGCTGCTGAAGCTCTTTTCCGGCATTCATTAAAGTGGGTGAATTGGGCAGAAAATCAAGGTCTGACATTATATCAAAGAACTGACGCTCAATTTCACGGATCTCCTCTTGGGTCTTTCCATAGTTTTTCTCGGCAGAAGCTATATTCCCTGCAACCCGTAAAAACATTCCCGCCGGGGTTTCAAGTATCGTGCCTTCTTCATCCCTTTTTAAATATCTCTTCTCAAGGACTTTTACAGCATTTTTCGAAAGATTTATTTCTTTTTTTTTGTAATAATCATCCATTAGCGCACCTTCCTCTTTGCTAAAACTGTTAAGAAGTGTCTGTTGTCCGCTCACTTTAAAATTTCTGCTCCCTTTGCCATTGCCGCCCTCACTTTCATGGCTGCCCATGTTTCCAATGCCGCCGCCAGTTACAAAACTACTCCCGCTTTTAGAGCTGAAATGGTCTTTAGCGCCAGACCGGCCTTCAAAACTTATCTGGCCTTCTGCAAAGAGATTTTCTTTGGCGCCATCTTCCGCAGTGCCATTTTCTGCAGCACCACCTTCTGCAGAGCCCTTTTCCGCATAGCTATCCTCAGCAGAGCTGTCTTGACTATTAATCTTTTTATTATCTTCCACTACTGCTCCTTGCGGATAAAGTTACTATTTGTTTTATTTAGAAAAAAATCAGCTACAGCTAACCAGACAACCCTTTTCGGATCAGCATTTTCTCAATTAATTGCCTAAAAATCCAATGGCCCGGATAAATATAATAAATATATTTGATAAAAAAACAGTTCAATATTTAAAAGACAGAAGCAATTTTAATAAAAAACACAAAAGCAGCAAACCGATATAAGCTTTGAATTTGAAGTAATACTAACTTATATACATTAAACAAGGCAATAAACAGAATAATAAAAAATCCTACATCTTGTGTATACTTCAATAATATAACACTACATATTGTGGTGTCAACTACTTTTTTTATTCTCCATTCTTTTTTTTATCAGCGTACATATCCATATCCGCAAGGTGGATGATCTTTTCTATAGGTTCATTAAACGAAGGATCCCAAAGGCTTATGCCTGTTGATATCTTTATTTCAAAATCAACAAGCCTGGTTTTTTCATACCATTCAAAAACTGCCTTTTTTAATCTTGAAATAAACATGTTAATATTTTTGTCGTCTGTCTCAAGCAGGATTATTAAAAATTCATCTCCCCCATATCTTACCAGGGTGTCGATTTTCCTTATCTGTTCTTCAAGTACATGGCCTATACCTTTCAACACTACATCTCCCATCTGATGGCCAAACCTGTCATTTATCTCTTTAAACCTATCAATATCTATCATAATAAAAGTAATAAAGTATTTATATCTTTTTGACCTTTCAATCTCTTTATCAATGAACTTATTGAAATACCGCCTGTTGTAAACACCGGTCAAAGAATCCTTTTCTGCCTGGTCCCTAAGGGATTTCTGCAGTGAAATCCTTTTAAGGGCTCCTGCAAGATGCCCTAACAGAAGCTTGGACATCCTGATATTTTCCTGGTTAAAAGAATCTCTGTCTTCACTAAAAAATACTGCTGCTCCAAGATATAATACCGGGGCACATAAAAAAGTAGAAATTCTCAGCTTCTTCAATAGTTTTTTCTTTGCGCTTTCTTCAAATTCTGATATTTTTACTATCTTAAAAACATTATCCGATAAGGATTTGGATAAAAAGTTTTTCAGAAAATACTTACTGGTAACTATATCCTCAACTAAACTATTTGAGTTGTAATTATTTACCAGTTTATGGTCTTTAAATACAAAAAAACTGCAGCATGCAACACCCAGGATACTTTTTGCCGCTTCCGAGCTTTTCCGGCAGACTTCCTCTTCGGATTCACTGACATCCAGATCAAATGCAAGTTTGTTCAAACCCTCGATTTTTTGTTTGGAACTTGAGAGAAAAAGTTCATTTTCTTTTATTGCGGTTATATCATGAAAAACAAGAATGTAACCGGTAATTATGCCTATTTTCTTTTCAAAAGGTGTGCTTCTTATATTAAAATAGAGTCTTGTTCTGCCCGACTCAAGCACCAGCTCAGATTTCCTGTTTTTTATTAAATCACTTATCCTGATATCCAAGTTGTGTATTTTAAAAAATAAGTCAATATCCTGCCCGATTTCTTCGCTGGCTTGTATGTCAAACAAGGACTGCGCTCTTAAGTTTAAGTCTATTATTTTGCTTTCATAATTGATAACAATAACAGCATCTTCAATGCTGTCAAAGACTTTTGCCCTTGCAACAGGCCCCACCTGCAGTGCCCTTAATTTGAAAATGCTCCAGGTTAAAATAATGCCGGAAACAGCGCACGATACAGGCGTCAGGTCAAAATTTTTAATTGGAGTCAGTTTAAAGACATACAGTATGCTTCCTATTATCGGTATCAATGCGCCAATTGACAGTGTTATCCCCTGCCTCACATGGGGCGCAGGCAAATTTATCACGGTACTTATTAGCAACATTGAACCTGCCGCAGTAAGAAGATAACTATAAATAATATTTATATAGTACCAGGTGCCCGGTGTCTTGGTAATTTCATGAATTACGCCTGCGGCAATGCCGATATCCTTCAGCATGAGCCCATGATATCTGTTTGTCCAAACAATGATTAATGTAATGACAGGTATAACCGCAAAGAAATATATTTTTTTGTTTATTATAAGTTTGTCCCTGTCGGAGAATTCCAGTGCAAAAAAGAACCATAAAAAGGGGAAAAGCGCAATTCCAAAGTATTCAATGTTATACCATATAAGTTTTATTTCCAGGGTCTTTGAGATTATTTCAAAAATATATCCAAATGCATAGACAGCAACTGCAAGCATGAGAAAAAAAATAATTTTTGCTCCCGGGTAATTTCTTCTCCTGAAAGTTATAAATGCATTGCCTCCCGCTATCAATATAGTCGCAATAAGCAACCAGATATAAATATTCATTTTCCCCTTAAAATCGAATTTAAAAATTTTTTTACTGTAAATATTATAGCAATTAAACAATAAAAAAATTAACATTTTATTATTGTTTTGATTTTAACTTTATTCTGGTATAATTTCATCTTCAAAAATAACTTATTCTTTATTAGTTGATTAAGAATAATATTTTTATTTTTTACATCCATTATTCCTTGAAACAAAACAGGAGAAGAAGGTAGCGTAGTGAGTTCGGTCATTAAGAAGCGTCGCAAAAAAATGCGTAAGAAAAAGCATAAAAAAATGTTAAAGAAGACCCGTTGGCAGCGAAGAAATAAATAATTTTTTTATTTTATAAAATGGGCTCAGGCTATAAAATCAAAAAGGACCTTTTAAACATACTTGACGAGAGAGTGCTTGTGTGCGATGGCGCAATGGGCACAATGCTTCAAAAGTATGATTTTAAAGGTCCTAATGATTTGTTGAATCTTGATTTGGAGGCTTTAAAAGTTATTGAAGACATCCACTTTCAATATTTGGAGGCGGGATCAGATATAATACAAAGCAATACTATGGGTTCAAGTGTCCTGGAGCTTCAACAGACTGGGCACCTGGGAAGTATTGACAAAATCAATAAAAATGGTGTCAATGCAGCCAGGTCTGCTATGGAAAAGTATAGGTCCAAAACAGGAAATCCCAGGAAAATCTATGTTGCCGGAGATATGGGGCCCACTGGTAAGGTGCTTGAACCATACGGCGATACCAAGTATTCGAGTGTCTTTGACTCTTATGCAAGGCATGCTGATATACTCATAAGCTGCGAAATCGATCTGGTAATAATTGAGACCATGATTGATTTAAATGAAGCGGTTGCAGCAGTTAAAGCAGTCAGGAAAACAGATCCTGATATCATGATAGCATGTACCCTGAGTTTTATGGAAAACGGTTTTACTGTGATGGGAAATCGTGCAGAACTTTTTGGTTCTGCGCTTATTGACGCAGGATGTGACATAATCGGCGCAAATTGCAGTGTCGGGTCCGACGCAATGGTTAAAATAACCGAAAAAATAAGGGCAGCAAATCCTCATGCCCGGCTTCTTATCCAGCCAAATGCAGGGCTGCCGGCGATTGTTGAAGGAAAAACAGTATTTAATGAAACACCTGAAAGGATGGCAAAAAACTTTAACAGGATACTCGATTATAAACCCTCTATAGTGGGAGCCTGCTGCGGGAGCACGCCGAAGCATATTCTACAATTAGCAGAACTTGTACACAGTAAACTTTAAAATTGGAAAAAAACAAAACAGGAATCAAGCATAACAAAATAAACATCAAACTTTTTCTGTTAATCTTTCCAGTTTATCTTTTTATATTGTTTTTAATGCTGGCTATATTGCCAGGATGCCGTCTTTTATTTCCCCGGGGAGCAGCATATATTGAAAATAATTATAGCGCAATAAACTCCAAGGTTTGGGAAGAATCTGTAAGTTCCATGAATATCATCTTAAAGCAGTTTGTTGCAGGCTCATCCAGCAGCATTGCAAAAAGCCGGTGTGATGACATGATTGCCAGAGATTATTTTTCACATGTGTCTCCTGAAGGAAAAGATATAAAATCTTTTGTAGAAGAAAATGGCATAATGCATAAAACAACAGGCGAAAACATCCAATATTGTTTTCCCCCCTCAATGTCAGGGCCGGAATTGTTCTTTAACTCGTGGATGGATAGTGAAGTACACAGAGCAAATATACTGAATCCGGGATATTCACAAATCGGCATAGCTTTGAGCTTCAATGCGGACAAAGCAATAGCGGCTTTAGTGTTTTTAGGTTAAATCATTTCCGGTTTAATGAATCCTTTTGTTAAAACTTGACTATATTTTTATAAACAGGAAATATTGTGAAAACAGCAATAGTTACGGACAGCTCATCAGACATTCCCCCCGAACTGGCAAAACAATATGGTATTGAAGTCGTACCGATGTATATCGGCTGTGATGGTTTCTTAAGAAAAGACGGCGTGGATATTTTTCCTGAAGAAGTTTATTCCGCTTTAAAGAAAAACAAAAAAGTCAGCACCTCTTCCCCTTCCATCGGTGATTTTCTTGAAGTATTTAATTTTCTTCTAGAGAAAAAAGATATTGACCTTGTCTGCTGCATCACCTTAAGCTCAAGGCTGTCAGGCGCATTCAATGCCGCAAGTGTCGCGGGTAAAAAATTTAATGATAGCCGGATTAAAGATAGCCGGATTAATGATAGCCGGATTAAAGTATTTGATTCAAAAACTTCCACA
>Ga0182021_10000631_pt1 | contig 38565 bp, 37 predicted proteins | sample 612E3MmetaG_FD_120493 | JGI IMG/M metagenome (GOLD analysis project Ga0182021, IMG submission 120493) | Permafrost microbial communities from Stordalen Mire, Sweden - 612E3M metaG (Illumina Assembly) | ecosystem: Environmental > Terrestrial > Soil > Wetlands > Permafrost | place: Sweden...
CGTTTCCTGCAGCGCGGACTGAGTTGCTGATATTGCCATTGATAGTTATAGTGGAAGCGGCAACGGTAACGCTCCCGTTTACAGTTCCATTAATTGTGACCCTGTTTCCAACTGCAATCACATCTCCATTCACTGTCCCGTCAACGGTCACTTCGGATCCTGCCAGGTAAAGATCGTCATTTACCACCTCACCTACTGCAACATCCACATTCTGTCCAGTGCGCGTATCGGCTGCATAGGCGGGAATAAACATAAGGATAGAAATTATCAGTACAGCGGCGCATGCAGCGATGAACTTCCCCGACTTCTTAATCATATTCACCTCACATCATCTAATTTATGTTGAATAATTCTTGCATAAATAAGGTTGCTGTACAATACACCGAAGCCGCCAGGGCGTGTTGCCTTAGTTTATTATGACTTATAAGGTACAATTAACCTGGAACAGCAGATAGTTTGGAGGAGAGTATGGAAGAACAAAAGTCGCCGGAAAATAAAAAGGCTGCCGATAACCTGAATGAGATGTTTGAAGCATTAGGTAGTGCAATGAGCCAGATTTTCAATGATCCCAAGCTGAAGGAGAAGGCCAAGGACCTGGGCAAAGCTGCCAAAGAATCAGCCGAAACACTTGGGGAGAGGTTCAAAGACGAGGAGGTCCAGGCAAAATTCAAGGAAGTGGGCAGGGCCGCACAGGCTTTCGGGAAGAATGTATCCGACCTGTTCTCGGAGAGCAAGAGTAAAACCGACAACGGTGAAAAAACGGCGAAGTAACAGCCTCGCGCCTGGATGACGGTCCCGGATATTAAGAGTCGGAGCTTTTCTTCGAATTTGATTGCAGCATCTGGGTATAGGCTACAGCTGCGGCGATTGCGGCCGCACGGTTGCTTTGGTCGAACACCTGGGAGAGCTTTTCTTCAAGCGGTTGCTCCCGTGCCATAATGGCTCGCATATCGTCAATAAGTGTAGTCTCCTGGGTGATAAAGTGAGTGCCCAATTCACCGCTCTGGAAACGTTTGTTTTCCATAACGGCTTTATGGAAAGGTATGTTGGTCTTTACACCTACTATGACATACTCGTACAGTGCGCGTTTCATCCTCTGAATAGCCTCGTCCCGTGTCCGTCCCCATGCTACCAGCTTGGAGATCATGGGGTCGTACATCGGGGATATCGTATAACGTGTATGTACGCCGCTGTCTACGCGTATTCCCACCCCGCCCGGTGAGCGGTAGCCCCGTAGCTTTCCAGGTGAAGGGACGAAGTTATTGAGCGGGTCTTCGGCGTTGATGCGGCATTCTATCGCCCAACCGTTCATATGAACGTCCTGCTGCTTTATGTCCAGCTTTTTGCCAGAAGCTATCAGCAGTTGTTCCTTTAAGATATCGATGCCCGTCACCATCTCGGTAACAGGGTGCTCAACCTGGATGCGGGTATTCATTTCCATAAAGTAAAAGTTGCCTTTGGAGAATATGAATTCTATAGTACCTGCACTCTCGTATTTGATCTGGCGAGCGGCTTTTACTGCAATCTCGCCCATGCGGGCGCGTAACTCAGGTGTGAGGGCAGGTGAGGGAGCTTCTTCTATTAGCTTCTGGTGACGCCGCTGGATAGAGCATTCCCTTTCTCCCAGGTGGATTACGTTGCCGTGCGCATCTGCAAGCACCTGGAACTCTATATGGCGCGGGTGTTCTATATACTTTTCGATATAAATTTCGGGCATGCCAAATGCGCTGGCTGCTATCTTACTTGAACTTTCCAGCCCTTTTTTGAGATTGTCCTCGTCATGTACAATGGTCATGCCGATGCCGCCCCCGCCACCGGATGGCTTGATAATAACGGGGTAGCCTATCTTCCTGGCAATTTCACGTGCTTCCTCAAATTCGCTGATGCAGTCTTCAGTCCCCGGCGTTATAGGCACTCCGGCCCTTGTCATCTCTTTCCGGGCTGCGATCTTACTGCCCATCAGCTCTATTACCCTGCTTGAGGGACCGATGAACTTGATTCCCTCGCGCTCGCAGGCGTAGGCAAAGCTGGGGTTCTCTGCCAGGAACCCGTATCCGGGATGAATACTATCCGCCCCGCTCTCCTTGGCGGCTGCAATGATTTTTTTAATGTTCAGATAGCTTTCTGATGCAGGAGGGGCGCCGATGCAATAGGCCTCATCGGCATACTTGGCGAACAGGGCGTCCCTGTCCGCTTCAGAATAAACAGCCACGGTGCGTATTCCCAGTTCACGGCAAGCGCGCATTACGCGAATGGCAATTTCGCTGCGGTTGGCTATCAAAACCTTCTTCAACATACTAGTTGATCACCATCAGCACATCGTCTTTATTAACGATCTCGCCATTGAAAGCGAATATCTCCTTCACTTTTCCTGTATATGGGCTTTGTACATCCGATTGCATTTTCATGGCCTCGGTGATAATCACGGTATCGCCTTCTTTCACTTTATCGCCGACTTTCACCTTGACGGTCAGTACCATGCCTTGCATCGGGGAGAGCACGGCCCCGTTCGGTATTTCCTTGGGTTTTCCCTTTTTCTCCACATCGATGGTCTGCCCGAGTACAGGTGTTATCTTGATGTTGAAAATCTCGCCGTCAACGTCAACGCTGAACGCAGTTGGGACATCTTCTCCCGGCTGGCTGGGAGTTGCCGCAGGTGATGGGCCGGCGATGATCTCCTCTTTGGCCTCGCCCCGCAGAAATTTAACCGCTACCTGCGGGTACAGGGCGTAAGTAACCAGGTCTTCTTCTTTATGTAGAATACCGAGCTTGCGCGCCTCATCTTTCATTTTTGCCAGCTCGGGTTCGAGATGCTCTCCGGGCCGATCGGTGATTATTTTATTATCTCCGGCGATCATTTTGCGGACTTCCTCGTTAAGTTCGCCGGGCGGCCTTCCATAGAAGCCCAGGAAGTAGTCTTTCACTTCCTTGGTCACCTTCTTATATCTCTCGCCGTTCAATACATTGAGTACTGCCTGTATTCCCACGATCTGGCTGGTGGGTGTAACAAGGGGTGGGTAGCCCAGGTCAGCTCGCACCCTTGGCACTTCCTCCAGTACAGCGACTATTTTATCCAGGGCATTTTGTTCACGCAGCTGACTGATGAGGTTGGAGTACATTCCCCCCGGGATTTGATGCAGCAAAACATTAACGCTCGGCCGTGTAGCTTCTGCTGTGAGCAGTGGGCGGTATTTACCGGCCATTAAGGCGAAGTCTTCGCCGATCTCATATAAAAGCTCCAGGTCCATGCCGCAATCGTATGGCGTATTCTGGAAAGCTGCGATCACACTTTCCGTTGGGGGTTGTGAAGTGCCCCAGGCGAAGGGTGAGAAAGCAGTATCGAGGATATCCACTCCCGCTTCGGCCGCCGCCTGATAGCTCATGGGCGCCATGCCGCTGGAACAGTGTGAGTGCAGGTCGATCGGTATTTTCACGCGGGCCTTCATTGCTTTTATAACTGAAGTTGCCTCGGGCGGTGAGATCAGTCCTGCCATGTCTTTAATGCAGATAGAATCACAGCCCAGGTTTTCCAGCTGATACGCCATTTCGGCAAAGCCCTCTGTAGTATGAACGGGGCTTACCGTGTAGCAAATTGTACCCTGCACATGGACCTTATGCTTCTTGCACTCTTTAATGGCAAGTTCCATATTCCGGATATCGTTGAGGGCATCGAAGACGCGGAAAACGTCTATCCCATTTTTAACCGAAAGCCGCACGAATTCTTTGACAACATCGTCGGAATAATGTCGGTAACCGACCAGGTTCTGGCCTCGTAGCAACATTTGGAGATGTGTATGCTTGACCTTGCTGCGTATATCCCTTAGCCGTTCCCAGGGGTCCTCATTCAAATATCGAATACAAGTGTCGAATGTAGCGCCGCCCCACATTTCAAGGGAGAAGAACCCCACTTTATCCATCTTCTCCACCATCGGGAGCATGTCCCTGGAGCGCATCCTGGTCGCAATCAGCGACTGGTGTGCATCACGTAAAGTTGTATCGGTGATCTTTATACCCATGCTGGGCCTCTCAGATTTACGTACGCTTTTGTTTGTGGGCTTACGATAAAGCCAACCTGTTAATAATATTGATTGGCGGCATTTTCGTCAATTCGCTGAAATGCGTGAAACCGGGTTCGATCCCCTTTCGAATGTCAGGTTCTATCTGTCTTACCCCCATCTTTTATGATCATTCTGGATTTCAATTGGACTGAAAACCATTAGTTGGATTTTGAATCACGCGGAAACAAACTGTTTCGAGATATCCCTTGATATGTGAACCAGTAGTTCATATAATGTGAACCATGGGTTCATATTTATCTATAGACGCAGTCATTGACGCGGCTTTTCTCTCTGATCTGCGGGAGCGCGGGATTATTACCGGCACTTTCATCCAGCTTGACCCATCGCGACGTGAAGGCGTCGTAAATGGCATCCTGGAAGAATCTGCTTTGAAAGGCCCAACGCAAATAAATATTAAGGAAGTGGCACGTCGCGCCGGCGTATCAATAGGTTCACTTTACCAGTATTTCAACCACCGCCAGGGACTGCTTGACTTTGCCATTGAAATCATCACCAGGCAAATGGTTGCCTCTTTAACCTATTTCAAACCGTACATGACGGAATTACCGCTCCGTGAAGCTTTAAGCGCCTATCTTCAGGGTGGTTTTGAGATGGCTAAAGAGTACCAGGGATATATTCATTATTTCATGCGTGCTGCTTATCAGGGAGATCCTGTTTTTACCGAAAGGGTGGTGCGTCCCATCGCAGTAATAATGCTGGATATAACTCGGGATATCCTGGCAGCGGCACAGTTACGCGGTGAAGTACGCCAGGATATTGATTTTGAGGCTACAGCCCGTCTGATAAATACTCTTATCATTGCCGTCTACGATGCGCAATTCCTGCCGTATTTGAATACTTATTATCAGCTTGTAGATGAGGATGTCCTGCCAGAACGTATTATTGATAATCTGCTGGTCCTCATCGAAAACACCCTGAAACCCTGAATATTAATATATTGAATAAGGAGTAAATGAATGGCAATTCCAACATCAAGGACAAAAGAGCCGGCTCAAATAAAAATTATCGTAGAAAAATGTAACGGATGCGGATTATGCGTATCAGTTTGTAAAGATTTTAACTTTAAATTGGAGAATAAAAAGGTAACATTATCCGGGTCCCCGTTATTTGGATGTATAGCTTGCGGACATTGCATGGCGATTTGTCCCGCTAACGCCATAGAAATACATGGGCGCGAGTTATCGCCCGGAGATTTGTTTGATCTGCCTGATAGAGAGAAGGCAGCTACATACGATCAGTTACTCTCCCTTTTGCAATGCAGAAGAAGCATAAGGGAGTTTAAAGACGTGCCGGTCGAAAATGACTTTATTACGAAGATATTGGATGCAGCCAGAACAGCGCCAATGGGCTTACCTCCTACTGACGTAAACGTTCTGGTCCTGGATAGCCAGGCCAAAGTGCGTGCTTTTGCCAGTGACTTCTGTGCTTTCCTGGAGGGTATGAAATGGTTTGTGTCCGATTGGTTTATCACATTGATGAGGCCATTCTGGGGTAAGGAAAACGACGAGATGTTCAAAGGTTTCATTAAACCTACGATTAACTTTTATACCGGTACTATGCGCAAAGGCATCAACATGGTTAATTATGATGCGCCCCTGGCAATATATTTTTACGGTTCACCATACTCAGATCCGGCTGATCCTATCATAGCGGCAACGTATGCTATGATTGCTGCGGAATCGCTGGGATTAGGCACATGTATGCTGGGAGCGATTCACCCGTTTTTACAATCAGGAGACCAAGCACGGAAATTCAGGGAGAGCCACGGCATTAAATACAAGAGCAGAGAGGGGTTATTCGTTATTTTTGGGCACCCTAAATTTAAATATCATAAAGGCATCCGCAGAACGTTTGCTTCAGTTACCATATAATATTAACGAGGCTGATGGTGCAATAACTACCTGGCAAAATAAACAGGGCGCACGTGAGACATTCGATTAGATGTCTATTTAATCATAATGTCAATTGATTAACACTGGTTAGCCCATATGGACGAAGTATCTGGCATCCGGATTGTAATGCGATAAGTGACTGATATATAATCCCCAATTGAAAGGGAGCTAATTCAAAACAATGTCGGAATATGGATTTGGTGCGCCTTTAAAAGAAGAGGAATTTGTTTTTGGCGCCCAGCGCCCCGGCTTTCCGGGTATATTTGTCCAGAAGCAAGTGGTGGATGAATGGATTGCATATATGAAAAAGCAGGGCATCGTCCGTATTATCTGTTTGCTTTCAGAAGAAGAGCTGGGTAGTTATCCGACATTAACGAGTGGCCTGCTTGGCATTTATGCCGAGACCTTTGGCCCTGACAATGTCCTTTGGGCGCCTACACCGGACAAGCGTCTTCTAAGTGGTGAGGCGATCAAGCATATCTGTTATTTTCTGCATGCTGCTGTTGCGCAGGGACAAAAAACTGTAGTGCATTGCTCTGCGGGCCTCGGCAGGACCGGGCAGGTACTGGCTGCATGGCTTGTTTATCACTATAACCTGACCGAACGGAAAGCCATTAAAGCCGAAGATGAATTGAACCGCTTTCCCATGGAAGCCGTTTTTTACCGGAATGCCAGTGAGGCTGATTTGTTGCAGGTATTAGGTGTGGCCAGAGAACTGGACAAGCCGGTTTAGCCGGCTACTCTAAATCAAGTGGGTTTTATATCACCGAAAAGCACGGGCATCTCGGCCTGGAATTTTTCAAGAAGAGGGATCATTATTTCACGCATCTGCGGATGGGCTGCCGGGGATGTCCTCAGCCGGAAAATATTCCGCCATTCACGTATGTTGCAGGTAGTCACGATCTCGGTCTTAGTTGATTGCGGGAGTACAGTCCTGGCTTCCTCGGGTTTCGCCCCCATCTCTATGAGCCTATTGTAGAAGTGCTCAGCCTGTTGCATGGCCTCTTCCCAGACGGCGTGTTTTTCGCTATTTTTATTGAATACAACGGGATCAATAACCGAGAGGCCCTTTTTACCGTAGTTTACATACCGGGTACTCTCCTGCGTGTAAGCTGCCAGCCTGTGCCGCACGAGCTCATGGCTTACTCCCCTGTCGCAGATGAACCTGACGGTTATATTGATATGCTCCATAACGCTTTCATGGCCTCTGCTCTGGAGCATCTTAACGAACCGCTCTGAAGAGCCTTCAGTCATAAGGTTCTCAGATTTGTACGCGGTCCTTCCCGCTGTCTCAATTGACTTGAGCATGGCAGGGTAATCGATAGGGCTCAGTATCTCAAATGTTGCAGGTATTATATCCATTTACAGTATAGGTATGTTTCCCGTATTAACAGGCATTTGCATTGCCTGTGTCCGGAACTACTCCTCGAACTCTTTCTTATACCTTTCCCAAATTGCACCTGCTTTGAATGCTTCGATGCAGGCATGCATTACGTCATATTGGGACAGGTTGGCCTCCATGACCGCAGTGATCACTTTGATCCAGTCTTCAGAAGGGGAAATTTCATCTGCGCTTTTTTCATACCTTTTTATGAACCTTTCGAACCTGTCCTGTAACCTCAGCTCGCGGGCTTTCTTATTGTAGGGAACGGGATGCTTTTTTAAAATCTCCTCAATCTGTTTCTGCCAGAGTGGTAAATCTGCTTCGGCAGCCTCTGCCTTTTTTTCGGCTTCCCGGTAAATGTATCGCGGAAACCTGTAACGGGTGAGCATAACATCCCAGGATAGTTTTATTTTTCTGTCCTTTTCCATATTGATCAGCGCTGGTAATATTTTTTTATAGATGATCGTCTCTTTCTCGTTGCCGGAAGTGTCATGGGTGAAATGGGCTATTAACTCGGTAAGCCGGACTTTGTCTGCACTGAGCTTTGAGATGTATCTGATAATCTTGTCTTCCATTATGATCACCTCCTTCGTTAAAATTCCCTAAAGAGGCACTACTTATATTTTAGCAAAAACTTTGGACACCTATTGTATAAAAGCTTAAAATGTTTCATTGTTAACTTTGAAAGGAAATACTGATGCTGCTGCAAAAATTGGAAATTATCCAGGAAGGTAAAAGCAATGGCGAAGGTATCATTATGCGTTATCGGACACGCAAGGGAACTGATATTTTTTGCCTGGGTGTCCCGCTTTTCTATGAATCTGGCGAAGACTGGGACCTGGGTCCCACGTTTTGTTATTTAATTCCGGGGGAAAAGACCACTCTTATCGATAGCGGCCAGTTTAACAGGTACGAGTTATTGAAAGCCCTGTTGAAACGGGTGGGGTGCGATGTAAAAGACATCGGCCGGGTAATAATAACTCATAGTCATGAGGACCATGATGGTAACCTGCCTGAGTTGATCGAGGATAGCGGGGCCGAACTATGGGCGCATTATGCTTTTAGCAATATGATTGCTTACCACCATGGTATAGATGATGGGGCCAACCATCCCGACTTCCCCGGCTCTTGCCGCTGCTGTCTTATGCCGGATAAGTTCAATCGCAACTGTTTACAGTACCATGAAAAAAGAAGCCACCTGAAGGTTGGACATCCAATCACTGAAGCATCCGATCCGCCCGATCCGGATTATCGTTTCCTGCTGACCCCCGGACACGCCCCGGACTCTATTTGCACTGTTTTCGAGGAAGAGGTATTGCTCAGTGGCGATACACTGCTCGCAACCATTACACCGCATCCAACTTTAATGCTGGAATACTTCGTAAACCGGCGCATTCTCCCTGAAGGGTACGGAGGTCAAAATGATGCCTACGGGCTTATGGCCTATATAAATTCACTGCATAAGCTGAAAACGCAATGCCGGGAAGTAGATTTGCTTTTGCCGGCGCACAGGTTGTTTGAGAAAGGGAAAATAAATTACCTCAATCCGTCTGCAAGGGCAGCGGAAATAATTGTGTTTCACCTCGAACGTTGTGGAAACATACTTAAAATCCTCGGTAACCGGGTGCTTGGGCTTGACGAAATAGCCGTGGATCTTTTTGATCCAAGGCTGCGTAAAGGTTGGGGCAGGTTCCTGTCACAACGTGAGGTGATGAGCCATCTTGAGTTATTAGCCATCTGCGGCGATATAGAGTGGGTCAACAGCAATGAATTTACATCCAGGGCAACAGGATCGAATAATTACAAGGAATTCTTTGCCAGGTATATCTAACTTTCTCTTCTCCAATCGTTAAACAAGTAAAAATTAACGGGTTTATTTAGGATACAGAATGTAACGCCTGGAATTTTTCCAGAGCTTAAGCCGACAAAATTATAGAAATAAATAAGGAGGGACCATGATCACTATTACTGCATTAATGAAAGCCAGTGAAAACCACGCTGATGACCTGGCAAAAGTAATCAAGGAGTATGCTCCTAAATTTTTAAAAGACCCCGGTTGTAAGATGTATAAAGTAGTCAAACGCATTGACAACCCGAACCTGTTTTTATTCTACGAGCAGTATGAAAATGATGAGGCGCTGAAATTGCATTCTTCAGCGCCCCATTTTAAAGAGATGTTCGGTGCCATGAAGCCGTTTCTTGATGGAAAACCGGAAATCTACATGTATACGGAAATCTAGTTTCAAGCTGATTCTATTTCATTAAAGCTGCAAATGCACCGCCGATCAGTAAAGCCAGCAGCACCATTATAATCAGCGGAATAATTGCCGCAATAATTACCGTACCGATAGCTTTGCCTGTTGTAAAATCGCATGCCTGCCGTACAGCGATTACAGACGCAATGATAGTCCATACAAAGGTGACGAAAGGGATAAAGGAACCTAATACCGGGATAAAGCTGAAGATATTAAGCAGGCCGGGTGTATAGGCGAACCCCAGTGTCCTGAGCAGTTCACCCAGAGTCGACTTGGTTTCAGGTCCCTTGAAAATGGATGTGCCCAGCCAGAAAGAGAGCAGTGAGAAGATAAACCATACAATCAGCGAGCCTATGACGCCCCAGGATAAGGATGAGACAAAGCCAACAGCAGATTCACCTCCGCCTTTCATGAGCGTGGAGATCCCAGCACCGATTCCACTTGCTAGAGCTACCAGTACTACTACCAGCAGCGCCTGCCCTGTCGTTGTGTTATCTGCTTCTACTTCTTCATATAATTGAGGTTCCAGCTTTACCGCTCTCAACATGCGTGGGAATAATGTTCCGGATGCCATTTCATACCTCCTTTGAATTTAGGTTCGGATATTATATCAGCGAAAGATTCTCCTGTCAGTGAGTTGCGCGTGCGCCTCAGGATTTCAAATTAAGTGCGCGATTTTAGACAGGCAATGTTTTGAATGGGGATGGCAGCCATATAAAAACAAGACACAATATTGCCATGTAAACCAGCCACCCAAGGATGCAGGTGGCTGCCGCCTTTCCCGAGGTATAGTCGAGTGTCTGTCTGACTGCTATTACTCCTGAAGCAAGTGTCCAGATCCCTGTCAATATAATGACAATCCAGCCGATCATCGGGATGAATAATAATACTCTTAACACGCCAGGTGAGTTTGCAAATCCCAGAGTTCTGGTAAGCTCGGCCATACTGGTCTTTTCAGGTCCTCTCAAGAAGGTTGTTCCCGATAAGTAAGTTAGCATCACCCATGCGAACCATCCCACGACGGATGCAAAAAAACCGCTTAGCAGGCCCCATAGCAACCATAACAGCCCTGCCCCTCCTATCAGTCCTGCCATTCCTGTCCCTATCCCGGTCGCAACGCCGGCCAGCAGTGCTATCATCACAGCATGTCCTGCGGCATCTTCGTCCGTCTCCATCTCTTCGTAAAGACTGGAATCCATGCGGGCCGCCCTTATCATGCCGTTGAGAAGCTTTCTCCATATCTCCATGTAGAGCCTCCTGCATACCTGTACTGGCTTATTATAGCAGGTTGATATCTCCTGAATTTAGCTTACCGGGATTCTAATTCTTGTTGGGAATAGATTCATGGTGCTAAAATAATGCCAGATATTGTTCTGGATAATAATAGTTATATAAACATAAATAAGTTGAAAGGATAGGGATACTCCTATGACTGAGTTCAATAAATTCTTTGCACCGGATTCACTTGCTTTAATAGGCGCCTCGAATGACCCGCGCAAGTGGGGATTTCGTATACTCGGAAATATAATCTTAGGTGGTTATCAGGGAAGGGTTTATCCCATCAATCCAACGAAAGAAGAGATCCTGGGTAAAAAAGTATATAAAAGCATGGCGGATTTGCCCGAGTCACCTGACCTTGCTGTAATTGTTGTCCCTCCACCCGCTATTGTCGATGCTGTCAAAGACTGCATTAATAAAGGCGTTAAAGCTGCAGTAGTCATTACCGCCGGTTTTGCTGAAATAGGTGAGCGCGGCGCAGCGCTGCAGGCGGAGATGGTAGCTGAAGCTAAAAAGGGCGGCCTTCGATTGATAGGTCCTAATTGCTTTGGCCTGGTAAGTCCATATCAAAAATTATATTCCCAGATGCCGCCTGTTTATCCACCCGCCGGTTCGCTGGCGTTAGTATCGCAAAGCGGCAACGTTGGAGCAACAATAGCCCGCAGGGCAATGTTGCTGAATTTCGGTATTAGCCGGATGGTTAGTACCGGTAATGAAGCTGACCTCCATGCTGAAGATTTTATGGAGTTCCTGGGGACAGATGAGAAGACAAAGGTCATATTGAGCTACATTGAAGGATTCAAGAACGGACGCAGGTTTTTCGGGGTAGCTAAAGAAGTAACCAAGAAAAAACCACTTATTATGGTTAAGGTCGGAGAGACAGAGGCAGGCGCTTCCGCAGCCCGGTCCCATACCGCTTCACTTTCAGGCGCTGATCACGTGTTTGAGGGTGTGTGCCGTCAGGTAGGTATCGTCCGTGTCCATAATATAAACGAGCTCATGAACGTAGGTTACGGATTTCTCTGCAATCCTCTCCCCAAAGGAAGGAGGGTTGCTATCACAACATTAGGAGGAGGTTGGGGTGTGCTGGCTGCTGATGCCTGTGCGAAGCTTGGGCTACAGGTTGTCAAACTATCCGAAGAAGTCCTGAAAGAGTTAGACTCTTTTTTACCAGGCTGGTGGAGCAGGAACAATCCGGTTGACCTGGTGGCTGGCGATGCGGATGTGCAGATCCGGGTGATTGAAACACTGGCACGGTATGAGCAGGCCGACAGCGTTATTGCGCTGGGAGTACCGTTTCCCATGATCTGGAGATCACAGATGCTTTTAACTGATGATGAGCGTAAAAAGAAGATGCAGGACGTAATTGATCATTACATAAAGGTTTTTCAGCAGATAAAGGACATATCCATAAAGTATGGGAAACCGGTGATTATTGCTGCTGAATTGTTTTTCCCCACTGCTTTCTCACATCTGGAAGGGGAAATCAAGTGTGCCATCGCTGTTAATAATAGCTTTTGCTACACTATGCCTGATGAAGCGGCGATGGTATTGAGTGCCATGGTGAGGTACAGCGAATATCTGAAACGGGTTTCATGAAATAGCAATATTGAGTAATTATTTATTGCGCAGTGTTCGTTAACAGGTTCCACGTCTTATCACATACGGCGGATGTGATTTTACATTTAGTTACAGTAATCTGAGCCATATGTCCTGTTATCATCTGTGCAAGCTCCTCTTCTGACCGGTCCCCGTGTCCTGGATGCGCTGTTTTGAACGTATAGATCAAGTTCCATGTTGACCCATTATCAGGCGATTCTGCTTTAACCTGTTGGATACTATCCTTAACGCCGTCGTAACTGAAAGTAGGGCTATTTTTTATCAAGCTGAGCGATAAAGCTGATGCTTGTTCCTGTGAACAAGGGGCTGCTTTATTTGAGGCCGGTAGACAGGCTGGTCCCTTCACTGCAAAGAGTATCAGGACAAAAACCACGCTGACAGCCATAAAACTTCCCAGGACCAGGATGATTGCCGTCTTTAAGAATTTACTGTTCATTATGCTCGTACCAGATATACAATTATAGATGGGATATTGCTATCTGGCAAAGTGATACCGCGCTATCTACAATAGGCATGCTGATATATAATACTGCTAGGTTTGATACCTGGGAGGTGCACATGCTTGAAGCATTGGTAAGGAATTGGTGGCTGGTGGCGCTAAGGGGGCTGGTGGCGCTGGTTCTTGGCATCGTTATATTGGTAATACCGCAGGCTGCCGCGACCTCCCTGGTGATATTCATAGGTATTTATGCGCTGGTTGACGGAGTTTTTGCCCTGGTAGTGGCGATCGTCAATAGGCCGCAGCACAAAGACAGATTGTGGCTGTTGTTTGAGGGAATTATTGGTATTCTGGCGGGAGCGGCTATACTTGCCTCTCCATTAATTGCAGCCGTTATCCTGATTTATGTTATTGCTTCCTGGGCGCTTTTGACAGGCATATTAGAGATCATATTTGCAGTTGCACAGTGGGATGTATTGCCCGATAAATGGTTGCTGTTATTGGGCGGTATATTTTCCGCTCTGCTGGGCATTTTAATCTTTAGCAACGTGGGTTTTGGTGCTGTGCTGATAGTCACTATGATTGCTATTTACATGGTCCTGTTCGGCGTATTACTGATAGCCCTGAGTTTCTCCCTCAAGAATTCCGGGAATTTGCTATCAGGTGGGGACTAACCGGAAGGAGAAGCCCCTGACTTTAAAGATGGTGGCGGAGGGGGCGGGATTCGAACCCGCGTTAGCACGAAGCTAAAACGGTTTTCAAGACCGTCACCATCGGCCACTCGGTCACCCCTCCAAGGTCCAACATTGAAGCTAAATCTGCGATTTTATGGAAGCCGCCTACTAGACATAACTGAACTTTGCTAATAATTTGCTAATAACGGTTTTTAATAGCTTCATCTTTATCGGCCGTGACATTATATCTGGGAGAGACCAGTTTATCAAACTGAGCCGCCGCTGCCTCTTGGAGGCCGGGAGCAACGTGGCTGTATGTATCAAGGGTTATTTGAATGCTCAATAGTGCCCCCAGATGTGGAGCTAGGACAAGAAGACAAACACTTTGCAGGGCACTGGCAATGGCAAACGGCAGGTGTAGGATACACGGGGGAAAAAGCACAGGTTCCCGAACGCCAGAAGGTCTTGAACACTCTAGGAAAGCTAACTGGAAGCATGGCAATTATTCAGCAGAGTCAATAGCTATGAACCGATATATTGGAAGGCTACTGCGTGAAAGCCGAACATTTATCGAAAGGGTTTAACTGGCTGTTACATATCAAGGCTCACGTGTATTTCTGGTATCGTATCGCTCATTTGTTAACTATTGGCCCGTTAGTCTGTTAATCCACGCATGGTGCATATACACACCGGCAACCCATCTCATCGGTACAATTGGGATTTGGCAACTCTGGTACGTTACTCAGGATATAGCGTTTTCCTTCAAGTTTTTTACAGGAATTACATGATTCTGGAGTTGTTAATATCTGTACATACTGTAATCCACTCTTACGGTAGTCTTCCAATGCCGCTCTTCTTAATGCGGGGAAAAGGAACATTCTTGCGGCAGTATCATTATCGAAAGACATACCTGTTTCAAAATTGGCTGGCAGCCATTTCTTTGCCATATTCGTGCCCCATAATGCCATCATCGCAGCACCTATTCGCAAAGCTTCCGTCTTTTCGTTTTCTAACTGGGCAATAATTTTGGGTTTACTCTCGAAAATAGTTTTCAGTATTTCTATATGTCGGTCAGGATTATATTGCTTCCAGTCTATCCCAATTCCGCGGGGGAACAATTGTTTCTGCTCGAAAGCGGCAACCGTCAGGCTTGCCTCCCTGAACTTTCGTTTTATGATATATTCCATTACCTCACACTCGACTCTATTACGGTGTTCTTGTTCAGCTACTAAATACTGCTCTGCTATTTTATATCCACTTTGAGTACATTGGAGAAGGGATAAATCTGCTACGGCTTTTTTCATCCCGTTCGGATCTGCTTGTATAAGGCGTTGTATCTTTTCATCCTTACGCCCAGATACGGGCAGACTTCTTTGTTTCAGCATATCTTTTAGCTCAGTAACTTTATATTTGTACGTGAGCAGGTCATTCAAGTCGGTGGCCGTTATTAACATACCTTGGTCAACAAATCGCTTTATGGCCTGTTTGGATGATTCACCAAGTATGTTATTCCAACAATCCTTCCAATAGTCATGTCTTGCAAAATCCTCAAAGCAATTTGCATGAATGAACTTGCTCAACAATAGCAAATGAGCCTTTGACTTACGCCAATCAAATCCCTTGGTATCTTCTTGCTGCTGACTCCAACTGGATTGTTGCTGATACTGAGGTGAGGGTTGAGATTTCTGAGGAGCAGGCCAATTTAGTTGAATTCCACAGCTTAAACAGTTGGATTGGCCATACTGGACGAGTTGTCTATATTGCGGGCAATCATACCACTGCTGCATAGGTTTCTGGATAGATTGCTGCCAGTACATTTGATATCCACAAGAGTTACATTGAGACTGTCCATACTGGACATTCTGGCCACATTGAGGACAGTGGTACCATTGCTGCATTATGGCCTCTTCTCGGATAGTTGAGCATCCACAAATCCCCCTCCTGTCCATAGCCGCGAGAATTCCGCAGCGCACTTTGAGACAAAAGCGGGATCGGTCACTATGACAAACATTTCATCGTTCTCATTTGTGGCTTCTGCCGTGTAATTGTAAGAGCCGGTCGTCACCGTGCTGCCATCTATAATAGACATTTTCAAGTGCATAAGCCCGGAGTGAGTATTTACCTTGACTGGTATGCCAACGCTTAAAAAACCATTGATAGCGGCTTCCTGGGCCTTGCTTTTAGCCTCGGTCTCATCGGTCAATATCCTCACCTTGACGCCGCTCCGGTTTGCGTCCCCTATCGCCTTGATTATTGAAGGATAGGTCAAGCTGTAGATCGCTATATCGAGGGACTTCCGTGCGCCGCTATAGAGTTGGACTAACATATTGGGAACCTGATTACCGGCACGCGGAAAGTAGACCTGCACATCGGCCTGTTGGGTAGTGGCTCGGTTTGGTTGTGGAATTGACGTTGTGACGTTTGCTGGGCTTGTGCGGGTTGCACTATGGGTTGAGGGGCCGTTAGCGCTTGAGTAGGAGCCGCACAACTCAATGCGAGAACTAGGATAAGGAATAAACAGCAGAGAAAATTATTCATTGTGGCGGATTTCATGGTTTAAAATTTTTAACAAGTTCGGTTGCTTCATCTATGCATGTTTTACCGAGATTCATTTCAACTGTACCTTGATTTATTAGATTTGAGTCAAGTTTCTTAATGCCCTGATCTAAATATGTGGTCATGGTATAAAAATGATTAAGCCCTTCAACATATTTATCTTGGATATTCACCATACGTGAAGGCGCAGTAATACCTTTGCCTTGATTTATAAATAATCTAAGTGCACCTATGCATGCACCAGTTGTCACTTCCCATTCAGCGTTGCCAATTTTCGGATTGAGACACATTTCAGTTAGTGATTGCAGGGCGTCGCCAACATTATGGATATTGGCAGAAACAGTGGTGAGATAGGTTGATTCCTCCGATGTAAGCCCTGTATTAGTTGAAGATGAAGAGGTTGAAACTGAGGGCAGAGGTGCAGTAGAAGATGATTTAGAGATAGAATTCATGCAAATGCCACACGTCCCAAGAACAAACACAGATAGTATTCCAATTACAATTAATCCGATTTTTTTAGATTTAGGACTTTTTTCTTCTGGTTCCTCTTCAATTTGTTGTGTTTGTTGTTGTGAATTATAAGCAGGTTGTTGTATGGGTTGTTGAATAGGCTGCCAGTACATTTGATATCCGCATGCATGGCATTGTTGCTGTCCAAATTGAACATATTGACCACACTGCGGGCAATTATATCGCTGTTGCATGCCTCAGCCTCCTGTATCCCCTCATTTACGCTTATCACTTTGGATGGCAACATTATAGATCAGCAGTCAATAGATGTGAAATTTGGCTGGCTACTGGCGGCACTTATACTCATGACGTCTATGGCTGGGTCACCGACCAGGGGCAAAGAGATGACTGATTTCAGTGACTGGGTGGCCGGCAATGAGTGAGAGTGGGGGTATCACGAGTCACAAGCCAGTTTTAACTATTAATAATTGGGGAAGTAGCCCACTTGATAGAAATAAGATTATCCCAAGCAATACGAATATGCTCAGCTTTAAAAAGCCGCCGTTTGCGTTCATTCCACTGTTGAACCTGAATGATCGCACCATCAGCATCGTCCGCTGTCTTATCGTGGACCATAATCCAATGTACAGAAGCAAGCAATTCCATCCCGTAGGGGGTTTCGAAGCCGTCTACTAATTCGGCCACCTTTTCAAGTCTCTGTTTCTCCTCCGGATGGGCTTGCAAGTACGCATCGGCCTTCTCGATTGCACCCGGTTTAAGTTCTATTTCCACGTCGGGTTTCTGAGTATCCCCATATCCAGAGATATAATGGCCTTCCAATACTTCAAGCACCTTATTCAAGTTATTTGCATACGGGCCATAGGTGCCTTTCATATATTTTAGTTGAAGATCCTGACCATATTCCTGTAAGAAATAGGCAAGCTTCTGGATTTCCAATAAAGTTAATCTATAGTCATGATGTTCGTACTGTTGCATAAGCTTTATCAATAGAGCCCTGGCAACAGTCATATGTGGCTCCCTAGCTGCCACAGGCATTTTGTTGGCGGCTGGCGTTCCAGCAGGTTCATAGACATAAGCCTGGACGTCAGGGAATCCCTTCAATGCATCCTCGATCATAGGTCTTACCTTTGCCCAATCCAGTCCACCCAGTCCGCAGCCGATAGGCGGGATAGCAATGGATTTGATCTTCCGATTTCGGATTTCCGTGGTGAGCGCCCGCAGACCAGCTTCTAGATATTCATATCTCGAAGGGCCTTTCCAGTGCAGCTTGGTGGGGAAATTAATGATGTATTTCGCGCCGAATACTTGCTTAGTCTCATGTACAAATAACCGACCGGGTTTGACGTCGCCTTTTTTACATGCCTTCAGATAAGCATTGTAATTATCCGGGAAAGCCTTCTTACATTGCAAAGCAATTCCCTTACCCATTATCCCTACACAATTGACGGTGTTAACGATTGCGTCAACATCTGCATCCCAAAAATTGCCCCTGTTAATTGTAATCATTTTCTTTCCCTTATTTTATTACAATTGTTGTTAATAATACCAACTCTATTTTATTACACTTGTTGTTGATAATACCAAGTCTGATGAACTCGAACAGGAGTCGAAACCTCAAATTGGGCAAGAATTGGTAACACTTGCCCCCGAACGGTGTTGTTTATTACGCCAATTTCATGAACCGCTTTCCAGGGACAAAACTGGTAAACCAAGAACTCCGCTTGCTTACGGCGCTGACGATCATTGTCTTCTACTGTATCAGCCCAATATTTCTCATTTACCATTTCCCAATCAACTTCATTTAAGTGATCAAGATTATCATACCATTGAGTAAACTTAGCAATCCCGTGCCCATCGGAAAAAACATATCGGAGCCCAGTCGCAAAAATGGTTTCGACTGTCGATACTATATATATTATACGATCCTGTCCATTGTTACATCCTTGCACATTCCCCTTATGCAACCTGTAGAGCATTGGCGACCGCATACCGAAGTAGAAGGAAACATAATCATGGATAGTACCTCCCGGCCCACATGCGATATGCCGGTGTTTCCGTTCGCTCTGTATTTCAATATCATGGATTGGCTTATAAACCAAGCCATCTGACGGATTACAATTTGGTGCATGGAAGCCACCGCGACTCAGGCATACCGACAAATTATCCAAATGTATCAGACGATAAATACGAATAGGACAAGGAACTTCCGTCATATTTGTCTTGCTGGCATATGCCACTATAGTTTCAATAGCCCCATAGTAATACTATGTAACATAAACTATACTCGATATCATACATATACTACAACCAGCTCCAAAAGAGATACTTTGACCGAATGTCCTTACGATGACATCGGGTTGCGAGCTTATTCTGAATTCAAAAAGTCATAAAAAGTTACCGAAAGGTCACCATCCATATCAATCGTAAACTGAGGCTATAATCTTGCTAATAATTTGCTAATAGACTGAATGAAATGGGTTTTTACCAAAGAGTACCCTATACTCAAAACGGTACTTAAACAATTCATACAAAAGTTCTAAATTGAATGTAAAATGGTAGCTTGGGATATTTGCTGACAGATTTCAAGACCGTCACCATCGTCCACTCGGTCACCCCTCCATACCGCTTTTTGAAGCTAAATTCGGGTTATCCGCCCCGGCCGCTGGTTAACATAAGAAAAAATAGTTAACGGATAGCTAACCGAATTTTTCAACCGCTTCATCAGACCGTTTATTATAGTTATTGACGAAGGTTCCCGTCAAAGCTTTCAGATGCTGTTATCTGGAAAACGATAATGTTCTGTTCCTCCTTACCTCCCGTGTCCGCATTTTGGCGGTTCTCGGCTTCGCTGTAACGGTTTCAGCGGCCGTTAGAAGAATTACTTCCAGATATCAGGACCGCTAGAGTCCGGGGCAAATGATGGACAGGTTTGTTGGCATGTATATGGCTGATTTCTTGCAGCTTCTTTATGAACTAGACTCCCGGGTTTCCCTGGTTAAATGGAGATCGTTGATTTGGAAAGAAATGCAGGTGCTCGGTTCGAAGGGGTTGCTCTCTGTTAATAGGAATTCAGCATGGACTCAATTTTAGCACTACTACTGAATGCTCCATCCTGTATGTTTTTAATAATACCATTAGCATCTAAAAAAAATGTCATGGGTATGCCATTCGTAACGTTATAGGCCTGAGCAACAGTACCCGGCGCGTCCATCGGAACCGTAAATGTGTATTTTGCGTTCGTAATGGCGTCACCCACTTCCGCCGGTTGATTACTGGCAAATCCGCCGGCAGCGCTATTGATTATCAGCATTGCGATATCAGGGTATTTCGTCCTGATGATTTGAAAAGCGGGCAGTTCGTCCATGCAGTAGTGACAGGAAAGGTTCCAGAAGTTTATTATTACTTTTTTCCCGTGTAGTGAACTTAGGGTTACCTGACTTCCGTCAGCACAGGCCAGTGTGAAATCCGGGGCAGTACTGCCTATACTTGATCCCGCTGGCGCAGGCGTAACAAAAGTTGCGTCAGGAGATGATGCTTCATTGCCGTCGGCGTCTCTCGAAATTACCTTATAATGGAAGGTAGTCTGAAGAGAGAGACCATTCAGGATCACATCGTGGCTTTTTAGCATAGTTGTGTCTGCTTGCATGGGCTGCAGAGTTCCGTATGCCGCTGATGTCCCGTAGCTTACCTGGCTGGTGGCCGGCTTATCAGTTGTCCATGTTATAGTGAGTGAAGCAGTTGAGCTGCTACTCACCATATTTGTTTGCATTACCCCCGTGATTTTGGGGGGTGCAGTATCCTTTAAATCTGACGTCTTCAGATCGTTAGGAGCATCCAAGCTGGCATCGACGTCATTGACCATTGACTTGACCGTAATATGGTAGGCTTTCCCCTGTTCCAGTGTGGTAAGTTTCATGGTGTGACTAGTTACAAGTGCATCGTCTTTGGCGTTTTCACATAGGGTACCGCCCTCCAGGCAATAGATCACGATGCTATTGGATTTCTTGTCGGTTGTCCATGTTACCGTAGCTCCTGTCTTGCCTATATCTGAATACTGTATATTCGATATCACGGGCGGTTTTGCGACCACTGTGCCAGGGTTGGTGTTGCTGGGAATAGTCACCGCAGGCGGGGCCTTCAGCATATCCATTATCAACACCACTGCAATGATAATCACGCCAGCCAGTGCTAGCAATGCAAGCAGCAAAGGCCAGGGTGATTTCTTTTGCCCGCGACGTGCATCTTTATACGCGGCTTCTTGCGGTTGTTTTTCTTTCTTTCTTTTCTTTTCCGGTTTAATCTCCTCGATGAAGCCGGGGGTGGGAACCGGGTAGGATTCTTCATATGGCTGCACTGCAGGTTGACCATAATATTGGTCTGCCGGCGGCATATACGCTGGATATGCTTGTGTTAATGCTTCCCTGCTCTTGTAAAACGCTTCAGCCTTAAAAATGGGCCGGCTTCTCTGGGGCGGTAGGCGGTTATACCCGCAATTCGGGCAAACTTTGCTACGGTCCGGCACGGAAGAGCCGCAACTCGGGCAGGTACGTAATTCCTGCATATCTGGGGGTACAGCCTCTTGTGATGGCGCAGGAGGCCCGGACACCATTTGAGGGTATGTATCTTCCGGAGGAACCCTATGTGTTTTTCCCCTGGTTTGCTCCCCCGCTGCGCTGGCGGCCCGTTTCTCTTCTATTCGTCTCCAAAGGTCCCCTGTATGCCTGCCGGGCATGAGTGGACCTGAGCTTTCAGAAAGATGGCTTCCTCCACCGAATTTGCCATGTATTGGGCAAAGGCTGGAACCCGGTGGAATGGGTGTGCCGCATTTCGAGCAGACTTTTTGTGTGGTAGTCTGATCCGGCTCCGGCGCCGATGTATATGAGTATTCAGGTCCGCCGTGTGCCGGCTTCATCACACTATACCCTTGCCGGGGGGTTTGGGTTACTAACGTGCCAAGGCGTCCACAATAGGGGCATTTCTTAACGCCCGATTCAACCCTGGAGCCGCAATTAGAGCAATAGTTCTGACTGGCTGGCGCTCCAGAAACGCCCGGCGCAACGTACGTGCTGCCGGCGTATTTACCCGGTTTGAATGTCAGATCCGTCTTACCGCAGTGAGGGCAGACTCTAGCGCTGGCTGAGTCGATTACCAGCTTACAGTTTGGGCAGAACCGTGCACCGCATTTTTGACAGATGGTGGCATAAGGTTCATTGACACACTGACATCTCTGACAGGTTATGCTACTGGGCATGTAATATTATCCATTCAAACAGGCCTGGAATTTTATATTAAAGGTAAGTCAAGATATCTCATATGTCAAGTTTGGACAATTCATTATAAACGAAAAGCTGATGAAGATATTAGGCAAAACACTTCCGGCGATTAATATGAATTGAGCATGGATTCCACTTCAGCGGGGCTGCTGAACATTCCCTCCTGAAGCCTTCGGATTGTTCCACCCTTATCTATGAAATACGTCTTCGGTATGCTGACAATCTCGTACCTGTTGAAAGTACTATCATCGGAATCAAGACATACCGTAAAATTATAGTCTTTGTCTTTCACATATGACCGGATGGCATCTTCATCGGATTGGCTGCCTGCGACAGTGAGGAACATAACTTCGCCGCTGTCCTTATACTTATCCCATATAGCCTGTAAATGAGGAAGCTCCTCTTTGCAAGGTGTGCACCAGCTAGCCCAGAAGTTGAGAATTACCTTTTTCCCCCGGAACTGGCTGAGGGAGACTTCCGTGCCGTCAAGTGTCTTGAGTGTAAAATTGGGGGCAGTGCGTCCCGCATCAGGTGCTGCGTCTGTTGTAGATTCTGTCCTGAATGTGTAATCCCCGGAGTTCAAGGTGTTGCCCGATTCGTCTGAAGAAATTATCTGAAAATGGTATGTGGTCTCTGGGGTCAGCCCGTTAATGTTAATACTGTGGCTGGTATCTTTGTGTAGGTCCTCAGTGGATGGAAAAGGGTATGAAGTGTCCGTCCCGTATTTTATCAGCGACGTTGCTTTTTCATCCGTTTTCCAGGCAATGGTTACCGAAGTGTCGCTTGGTTGTATGTCTGGTTTACCCACCATGACTGGCTTAGTAGTGTCTTTGGCAGGTTCAGGCAGCTTTGCAGTTGCATTTTCGGTGACAGTGGGTGACTGAGTAATGATCGGAGTGGGATTGTTAGATGCAACCGAGTTATTCTCAACGGGACCTGTCGACGCAGTAGTAGTGGCCCTGGTATCTGGTTGATGTGTTGTAATCCATGAGCTGACCCGGTTTTTAGCAGTAACTACCTGTTCGGTGATGGTACTGAAATTCAGGGCTATTATTCCTAAAGCAAGTACTGCAGCTACTGTCATTGAAATGTTGCGCCAGGTTGTCCCGCTGATCGGTTTAGTTGACGGCCCAGTGGACCATAAGCTTCGCATGTCCTTATCGTCATCGGTTGTATTGCTAACCTTGTGTTCTTTGAAAAAATCACTCTTTGTCTCTTTTTTACGCGTATCTTTACGCTTATTAATTATGGTTTTTTCGTCAGGTTCAACATCGTCCCATCTAGGGGTATCCGGGTTTACCTTGCGCTTTACAGGCCGTGAGCGTGATGTCCTGCTGCCGATGGGAATATGTGGGCCGGTGGAATAACATTCAGGGCAGAATTGACTTATATATTTCCTGGGTGCGCCGCAATCTTTACATTTAAATGAATCGTTCAAGCCGGATTAAGCCTCAAAATTTATGCAATTAGATGGAATTTACTCAGATGGTTTGAAGATTTCAGGCACCGTAGGGGATGCTAACCATTTCGTCAACTCTTCGTAATTGTTGATAACATAGATGGCTGCAATAACTAATAAAAGAACCAGTATAATGCTAATTACTATAGTTAGGGTGTTGTTTGGTTTTTCAGGGGCTGGTTTTTCACGCTGGTCGTCATTATACGACAAATATCGATCGTCGTCATCGGATTCATCTTCAGAGTCTCTGTCATCTTCCCTTTTATAGCGCCTTTTCGATTCCTTATCCTCGGATGCATCCATGTCTTCAACGTAATCTAGGATAGGACTTCTGGGACGCATGCCTATCGGGAATTTTGAATCGTCCTCAGAATCAAGGATGGGATGTGAGCGTGGCGGTTCGTCAGGGATACCCATTGGCTCTGCTGCCTCGTACCTTTCGTGAGGATGGGTAACAGGAGGCTGAGGTCTATCAATCTGCTCTGCTGGGTATGTGTCCCTTCGTTTTGGCGAATGTGCAACCGGCGGGCCACCGTCCACGGGTGATCCTACTGAACCGCTGAATGTATGAGGACCTAAAGATCCGCAGTCAAGGCATTTTGCATATTTGGAGGATATCGGTTTACCGCACTTGCCACATCTGAATTGACTATCCAACTAAATTACTCCCATGAACCAAATCAGTCATTAATGCAGTCGACCTGCCGTGACTTACGTTATATGTACAGGGTATTTGCATCATTCAATATCAACACTACAACGGGATCGATCGACTGTCAAGCGATTTTTGATCCACCGGGTCATAAATCATTTAAAGCTTGCTCTACCTGGTCGACATTAAAGCCGCCGAATTCGATGTTGCGGATAATCATATCACTATCTATTAAGAAGGTGCACGGCACTTTTTCGACGTTATAGAGGTGAGCGGTGGTCTTATATGCGTCTACTACCACAGGGACTGTCAAATCACCGTTGGTTGCTTTGTACTGGGCAATGGTTTTTTCTATGTCTTCCGGTGTACTCTCAAGAAATACCGCTATTATTTTTACGTTGGGGATGTTCTTATTCTGGAGAGTCTGCAGGAGATAAAGTTCGCGGTCGCATTCGGGACAATATACAGCCCAGAATGTAAGAAGGATTTTCTGCCCCTTGTAACTTCGCAGCACTACGCTGTCCTGCGTCTGGAAAATGGGCAGCGTAAAATCGGATGCCCTTTCGCCTACCCTGGAACCGTTGGGCACCGTGATCAGGGTAATAAATGTGCCGGGAGGATCCATAACAGCTTCGTTGCCGGCGGCATCAGCTGATTTTATCTGGTAGTAATATGGGCTGTTTGCTTCCAGCCCGCTTAAATGCACAGAATGATTTATCACCAGCCTGGAATCAAGCTGAGTCGATTTTGTAACAGATTGGTCGGAGCCGTACAGCACCTGGCTGGTAGCCGGTTCATCGGTGACCCATTGAACAATGGCGCCTATATCGGTTGGGATGATTTTTATTTGTGTCATCAAGGGCAGCTTTACGTCCTTTGCTGCCGACGTATTAAACAGGTTGTCACTGCTGCGGGAAATCTCCTGGCCTTTGCCATCCGTTACCAGTACAGCAAAGTGATAGGCCGTTGCCGGTTCTAATCCTGTTAAAGTTATATTTTGTGTATCACCCTGCAATGCAGCGATAGCAGTTTCGCCGTAAGAATCAGATTTACCATAGATCACCTCGCCCCATGCAGGCGAATCAGTCGACCAGGATATGCCGGCGCTCACTGACGTGAGATCGGATACTTTAATGCCGGATACGTAAGGAGTTTTCGTTATAGCCGTTGTTGTGGTTGTTGTCTGTGGCTGTTTTACAGCCGGTTGTGTGAATAATGACGATAGGGAAGAGGGCAGTATGCCATACTGGCGTGCTAACATAAAGCCGACTCCTGCTACAATTATGATACTGACTGCAATAATAACAGCATCAAGGGTCCTCAGCCGCTTCCTGCCTTTGAGCTTGGCAGCGCGCTGAGTGGACCCCTTTATTGAAGCAAGTCCCTTGGCGGCCTCTGGAAACTGGATTTGTTCATCTTCAGGTTGTCCGGCGAGTTTTTCATCATCATGGGTGGCGGGCACTATTTTAGTTTTGAAAGTGCTTTTGCCACAGAAAGGGCAGATAGTGGCAGGCGCTTTTAAAACCGCCATACAGTTTGGACAACGGTATTTGTTTTCGTCTTGCGCAGGTGCCGCCTCTCCCAGCCCGGAGGAAGCCCTCTTTTCAATAATCTTTTGCCAGAGGTCTACACCCCTTTGTTCAACGCGATCCATGTACCATTTTTGTCCGCACCGGGGACATATGGCCGTTCCCTCTGGAACCACCCCGCCGCACTGGCGGCAGAGTCTTGGTCCCGTCTGTGATTGACCTTCAGTCATAGTTATTAAAAGCTACCACACAGTTTCCGTATAGTTATACATATTTAAATTGAATTTGAAGGCAATGTCAAGGTGTTAGCTGTGAGCAGGGTCTTTACGAAGTAAAAATCGGGAGAGCGCACATTGGTTTTCTTGCAATATGCACATATTGAGTGGCGATGGTTATTTAATTACGTCGATGTTCATATAGGGTTTTAACACTTTCGGCACGAGGATGCTGCCATCTCCCTGTTGATAGTTCTCCATAATAGAGATCATGACTCTTGGAAGGGCCAAGCCGGATCCGTTTAGAGTATGAACCAGCCTCGGTTTAGCTTCAGAATCCGGGCGGTAGCGTATATTGGCCCGCCTTGCCTGGAAATCGCCGCAATTGCTGCATGAACTTACTTCGAGCCATTCCTGGCATCCCGGCGCCCACATTTCGATATCAAAGGTTTTAACAGCAGCGAATCCTAAATCGCCGGTGCACAACTGAATGACCCTGTAAGTGAGTCCGAGTTTCTGACAAATGTCTTCTGCGTCATGCACCAGTTTATCCAGTTCATTTTCCGAGGTTTCAGGTTCTACGAACTTGTACATCTCAACTTTTTCAAACTGATGCCCCCTCTTAATTCCACGACTATCCTTGCCTGCGGCCATTTTCTCCCGGCGGAAGCACGAAGTGTGCGCTACATAGTAAAGCGGTAATGAGCCCGGCGGCAGGATTTCATCACGGTGCAAATTTGTCAGCGGGACCTCAGCGGTCGGGACGAACCAGTAATCTTCTTCGGCATCATGATAAAGATTGTCAGCGAATTTGGGGAGGTTGCTTGATCCCACCAGGCATTCTCTTTTTACCATGGAAGGCGGGAACATTTCCGTATAACCATGTTCCTTCACATGCAGATCCAGCATAAAGCTGATCAGTGAACGTTGCAGCAAAGCACCGGCCCCGCGCAACACATAGAACCTTGTGCCGGACAACCTTACTCCGCGCTGAAAATCAATTATGCCCAGCTTTTCTCCCAACTCCCAATGTGGGAGAGGGGTAAACGGGAATTTACCCTGTTTGCCCCAGGACCGCACTTCCACGTTTTCTTCGGAATCTTTGCCTAGGGGTACATCAGCCGCGGGCAGATTGGGTAACCTCAGCAGCTTATCTTCGAGTTTTGCTGTTATTTGGCCGGCTTCGAGTTCTATTTGCGTTATCCTGTCACCCACCTGCCGCATTTCAGCTATCAGGTCAGCAGGCTTATCCTTCATCCTGCTTATCTGTTTGCTGACGTCATTGCGCCTGGCGCGCAGCTTCTCAGCTTCCTTCAGCAACTGCCGGTAAGTGTTATCAAGCTCAATTACCTCGGTAATCAGGGACGGAGCTTCCCCTCGTTTCTGCATTGCCTGGATGACAATGTCCGGGTTCTCTCGGATCAGTTTAATATCAATCATTTCGCATCTATTCTACTTTGTCTTGAGCTGTGGGAACAATATCACTTCACGGATAGACTGTTTGTCGGTCAACAGCATTATGAGACGGTCAATGCCGATTCCCAGGCCACCGGTGGGAGGCATGCCATGTTCCATGGCAGTTATAAAATCATCGTCTATCATCTCGGTTTCGGGAAGCTCTCCGGCGGCTATGGCACGCTCTATTTCAGCGGCGTGCATCTGTCTCTGCTGGGTAAACCGTTCGCGTTGCTCTCGGGGATCGTTCAGCTCAGAGAAGGAGTTTGCGACTTCCATAGTGCCTATAAAAGCTTCAAAACGCTCTACAAGCGCTGGGTCATCTCTGTGCCTTTTCGCCAACGGGGACATCTCAATCGGGTAGTCAATCAGGAAAGTCGGCTGTTTGAGATCAGGTTCCACGTACGTTGAAAGTAATTCATCAATCAAACGGCCGCGGTCTTTCAGCGGGTCGACCTGCATGCCCATCTGTTCCATTTTTGCTCTAAGGCTGTCAGCGTCGGGAAAGTCCATGAAGTCTATACCGCATTTATCAATCAACGCCTGCTTTAACGGAAGACGTCTCCATGGTGGATCAAGCTTAATAATCTCTCCAGCGAACGGGATCTCCGTGGTACCGAGTGCTTCTCTTGCCGCGGTGCTGACCAACTCCTCGGTCATTTGCATCACGTCATGATAGTCGGCGTACGCCTCATAGCTTTCCATCATGGTGAATTCAGGATTATGCTTGGTGGATATACCCTCGTTTCGGAAAACCCTGCCGATCTCAAAAACCTTGTCGAAGCCGCCTATTATCAGTCTTTTTAAATACAGTTCCAGGGCTATTCTGGGATAGAGGTCCTGGTTCAAGGCATGATGGTGTGTGATAAAAGGCCTCGCCAACGCTCCGCCATACATGGGTTGAAGGACCGGAGTTTCAACCTCTAAAAAACCCCGCCCATCCATAAAATTTCGTATTGTACTGATTATTTTGCTTCTTTTAACGAAAAGGTCTTTGATATCTTCATTGGCAATAAGGTCAAGATACCGCTGACGGTATCTTTTTTCTACGTCTACAAGCCCATGGAATTTTTCAGGCAATGGCATCAGGGACTTGGCAAGTATAGTGAAATCTACTACTTCAACTGTTATTTCCCCCGAGCGGGTCTTGAAGAGAGTCCCTTTTACCCCGATAAAATCGCCCAGGTCGATATCCTTCAGCAGTTCGTAATTGTCATCTCCCAGGGAATCGCGGCGGAAAAATGCCTGTATTTTACCTGACCCGTCACGTATATCGAAAAAAGCCGCTTTCCCCATAAACCGGGCTGCAGTTACCCGTCCCGCCAGGCTTACTTCACAGGGGGTGTTAGTGAGGTTGTCGCCTGCTGATTTTTCGAAAAGCTCTATTGCTTCACTGGATGTATGCGTGCGGTGAAACTTATGTGGATAAGGATTTATACCGCGATTAATGATTCTGGAGAGTTTTTCCAGGCGCGGCTGTTCGATACGTTCCTGGCCGGCCATAATATCAACTTACTTCGATAAGCTGCAGTTTCATTATACCGGCGGGTGTACGGACTTCGACCTTGGCGCCCTTCTTTTTCCCCAGCAGTGCCTTGCCGACTGGCGATTCGCAGGAAATTTTACCTTCGACCGGGTTAGCTTCGGTTGTGCCGACAATGGTATAACGGTCGATTTTGCCATCCTGGTTCTGTATTAGTATTGTATCACCCAGTTCTACCACACCCGGTTGATGAGGGCCTTCGATAATGCGTGCATTAAGGATGATATTTTCCAGCGAGCTTATACGGCCTTCGATGAAAGCCTGCTCGTTCTTAGCATCTTCATACTCGGCGTTGTTTTCAGTGCCCCCCATTTCACGGGCGCGCTTGATCTTCTCCGCTACATCTTTGCGGCTAAATGAAATCAACTGCTCATATTCAGCCTTTAGTTTTTCTAGACCTTCCTGGGTGATGTCGTATCTTTTTTGTGTCATGGGGTCCTCCCAACTTCCGAATATTAAAAAACTGAGAGTCGCAAAACTCTCAGCTTTCTAGCACTTTCAAGACATTATATTCCGATGCAACCGAGAAGTAAAGAATGGTATAATATGCGTTGGCTAAAATTCAGGAGGCACCATGACTACTCTGCAAATTGTATCATACGAATCCTGCGGCAAAACTGCTCTTTGCGCCGGTATCGGCAAGAAACTCATTAATGCAGGTAAAAAAGTAGGGTATATTAAGCCGGTCAACCTGACTGAAGCTACGTCTCCGGATAATTGCCCTGATGCTGTTTTCATCAATGAGGCTCTCGAATTGGGTGAGGATAAGCAGCAGGTCTGTGCTTTTAATATTTCTCAAGAAAAATTGTGGCATGACCTTTCTGAAGATGCTGACAGTTTTGCGGGCAAAATTAAGTCAGCCTGTGATAGGGTTGCGGCAGGCCGGGATATACTTATTATTGAAAGCCCTGGCAGCTTGAAAAACGACCAGGTGTCTTCGTTGGCCTGTTATACGATAGCCGAGAAAGTTAACACGCGTGTAATCCTCTTGATTTGCTACACTACCGATTTCAGGGACGCTGATGTTGATCAAGTTATTAAAAAATTCGGTGAAAGGCTGGTCGGCATTGTTGTAAACCAGGTTCCCGAGGGTAAGTTAAGTGCAGTAAAGGCTCAATGTGAAGATTACTTTAAATCGCGTGGAGTAAATATTCTGGGGATACTTCCTGAATCGAGGCCTCTTCTCGGGATCAGTGTTGCGGAGGTTGCGGCAGCATTAGGAGCTGAGATAATCTCCTCCAGGGAAAAATCCAATGACATGGTAGAAAATGTCATGTTAGGCGCCATGACGCCTGATTCGGCAAGAGATTATTACAATAGAAAACGCAATAAAGCGGTCGTGACGAGGTCTGAAAGGCCTGACATGCAGCTTGCGGCCCTGGATACATCTACAAAATGCCTGATAGTCACAAAACAGAAGCCTTCAATGCCCGTAATGGTCAAGGCTGAGGACAAGAAAGTGCCTGTGATGGTGGTCAATAAAGATATTAATGAAATTGTCTCAGCAATTGAGCAAGCGCTGGCCAAATCACGATTCCAGCATCCGCAAAAACTGACGGTATTGATGTCTATCCTGGATAGCCGGTTCGATTTTAAAGCTCTGAATTCTGCTCTGGCTCTGTAGCGTCTGGACAATCCGGTTTCAGGTCAGTGTCATGGTCCAATATTTCTCTGGCCTGTTCTGCGTATTTTAAAGGGACCAGTACTTCCACCTGCCCCAGTCCATCAATAGTCAGTCCATACACACTACCCAGGCTTTCATATTTCAACACTGCAGGTATGTTCTCTACGTTAAGACGGCCCTTTACTATCTCGGCCTCGGGTTGCCCGCATGCCTTATATACCGAAATTAACTTATCTGCTGATTCCATATGATTCACCTTGTATCAAACGTAAATAAATAAGCGCTCCGATGATCATCGGAGCGCTTATTTATTTTTTTCTTAGTTACTGCTTACTTGCAGATTTTGCATTTGGCCAGAAGGTTGTTCTGGAGTGCCCAGGTCTGAGCTACGCATTCGGGATGCGCACTACCTGTGATGCCCCAGTCACCGCCGCCCAATGTACCAGTACCAAAATGGTTCATCTGGCTGTTGGTGACGAGTGCGCTGGTGCCCAGATCAGCAGAGCCCCAGCTCTTGTTGGCAAAAGCCAGGCTCTTGCCCCAGCATCCCGCGCACTTTGCAGTCCCGAGACCGACTGCGACTGTGTCCGCCGGGCATTTCAGTGATGCCGGGCAATCATCCAACGTGAGCGATGTGGGTTTGGTGGCCGGATCGAGGCTGTTATTTGCAACAGTGCAAGATGTTCCAAGACTCCCTGCCTCGATGTTGCTGATGCTACATCCGCCCAGGCACGTATCACGGTCACCACCGGTCGGCTTGGGACTATTGCTGATGTTGCAAACGCCTTTGCAGAGCTTATCCGGGCCGCAAAGGCCAGCAAGATGGGACAGTGCGCTTGTGGGCGTTCTTCCCCAGTGCTCGAGATATAGCTTCCAGGAGTTCACGTTATTTTCCCATTTAATTTTGTCCCAACCGGTGCATTTACCCAGATCGGCTGAGACTGTTGCTACAGGTATCAGCACCAATGATACCGCAATTACGAGTGCTACGAGGGTACCAATAATTCTCCTCACGGCATACGCCTCCTTATGATGGATTTTGCACCGATTTTACAGGGTCATATAGACTTTGTCAATAGCCAAAAGGGTACATTTTCTTGAAATTAGTCAACATAAAATATAAAATTACGCTCTGTTTGCAAATTATTATATTTTAATACATTTTTAATATATGACAATCTTCGAGGAGGGAAACTAATTGGCCCTGGGGAAACATTTATTGCTGGAACTAATGGACTGCAATCATGATCTTTTGAATGATATCGAATATCTGAGAAAGGCCTTGTCGGATGTGGCAACGCAGATAGGCGCTACGGTCATCAAAGACTCTTTTTATCAGTTTACTCCCCAGGGAGTCAGCGGTGTCATCATAATTGCGGAATCGCACATTTCTATTCACACATGGCCTGAATATAACTACGCAGCGGTTGATGTATTTACCTGCGGTGATGTCATACAACCAAAGGACGCTGTAAAACCGCTGGCGGAAAAGCTGAAAGCCAAATCAACCACATATATAGAATTAAACCGGGGAATTATGTCAGGAAATAAAGTGGAAGTAAGTTAAATAATGGAAAAAACTGGTTTTTACAATAAGAACAAATGGCTAATTGATGAATTGTCAACAGATCTGGTGCAGATCCATGGTATAAAGCGTGTTCTTCATGATACTACTACCAAATTTCAATATGCGCAGATAATGGAGACGGCTACTTTCGGGATCTGCCTGGTGCTGGACGGTAAAATACAATCCGGAGAGAAGGACGAGTTTATATACCATGAATCCCTGGTGCATCCAGCGATGATTGCTCACCCTCACCCCCGGAACGTATTTATTGCAGGTGGTGGTGAGGGCGCCACTTTGCGTGAAGTGTTGATGTACAAAACAGTTAAAAAAGCGGTGATGGTCGATATCGATGAGGAGGTCGTTAACCTTTGCCGCAAATATCTACCCACTTTCCACCGGGGCTCATTTGATGATAAAAGGGCCGAACTGAGATACGAAGATGCACGAAAATATATCGTTGATACCCGTGACAGGTTTGATGTCGCCATAATCGACCTGGCTGACCCTGTTGAAGCTGGACCTGCCCAAATGTTATACACACAGGAGTTCTATCAATTGGTCAAGGATAAGCTTACACCGGGCGGAATTATGGTGGTGCAATCGGGCCAATCGGGATGGATCAACCTGAAAAACTTTTTTGCGATTAATGGGACACTTAAGAGCATTTTTAAATATGTCCGTCCTTATCAGGTTTATGTACCGTCGTTTGTTGACCTATGGGGATTTCACGTGGTATCTGACCAGGTGGATGCTGGACGACTCAGTCCCAGGGAGATTAATTCGAGAATAGCTGCAAGGGTTTCCGGCAGTCTGCGCACATATGATGGCATAGCGCATCAGGGAATGCTCTCATTACCTAAAAGGCTGCGACGGAAGCTTGGGTGCATGCATAAGGTAATCACCGATCAGTCTCCGCTTGTAGTTTACTAAACGGTCTTTGGTTTTGGCGGGCGGTGGCTTTCCATCACCAGGAAATGGTACTCGCCCAGAATAAGATTGCCGGAACCGGTGAATCCGCATTTTTCAAAACACTTTTGTGCACGGGTATTCCAATCAAGTGTTCGCAGCACTATTTTTTCTATATCAGAGGTGTCGAAGATATGATGCATGAAGATTTCCATCGCGTCTGCTCCATAACCTTGCCCCCAATAATCCCTTTCACCTATAAGGATACCTACCTCAGTACTATTGTCTATGAAATCAATATTAAAAAGACTGCATTCGCCGATATGCGTTCCTTCCAGTGTATCGACGGCCAGGGTATATGTTAATCCCGGGTATTCCAGCTCAATTGAGTAGCGGTCCAGGAATTCAGCGTATGAGAAACTCAAGGGAACAGTGGCGTCAAGACGGCATAGCTCTTCGTCCGTCCTCCACCTAAACTCGTTGGTACAGTCCTCGAGCTTCCGGGGACGCAGGCTGACCATTTTCCCGGTCAGGAAGACCGGCTGCCGGTTTAGAAATTCAAAGATATTGGATCTTCGCAAGCTGTAAGCTCTACTAATGCGGCTTTCGCCGCATTCTTGATCCGCATGTCAGTGGACTTGCCGAGTTTTTGCAACGTGCGTTTTGCCTCAGGGCCGCCTATTTTTCCCAGCGCTATGATTGCAGCGTCCTGGACTTCGGGGTCCTTGTCATCTACTAATTCAACAAGATGTGGCACCGCTTCTTCATCTCCGATTTCACCGCTGGCACGTGCCGCTTCAAACCGGTACTCTGCGCTCTCACTCTTCATCTCATCAATGAGTAAACGTAGCCAGCGTGGGTTACAATTGAAACCCATTGCGAAAATGGCGCTGGCCTTGAGTTTTGGATCCTCGCTGTAATAGTAGTCCTCGATATAACCGTCAACAGGTTCCTGGTGAAAGCATGCGATGGCTTCTAAAGCGTGGCGTCTAACTGCGTCATCCTCTTTAGGTCTCTCCAGGATTCCCATGAGGGTATTGAATATTTCCTGACCGATAATTTCCGGAACATCGCCGCATTCTGCCATGAGGGCAAGCTTGCCCAGGGCACGGGCGGCGGTTGTTCTGACCTCAACTGAATCATCGGATTTCAAAACCTTGATAATGGGCCTGGCATTAACGTACTTATCTTCCATTTCCAGGCCTTCCAGGGCTTTTATCCTGATGCTTTCTTGCGGATCATCCAGCCCGATCTTAAATACGCCGGTAAAATCCAGTATGGCGTCCTCTTCGCTGAGACTAACCATTTTTGATATAAGTTGCAGACGTTCCTTGAAATCCGCCTTTTCCCAGGCTTTTCTAAATTTTGCCAGGTTATCCTTATTCAGATCGGATAGTACTGCAACATCTGAATTGAGCAGTTCGCGGTCCGGACGAAATACCTTATCTATAACTTCCCCAACTTCACGCTCTTTAGTATCCATTCAATCCTCCTCGTCCTCCTCATCCTCCTCTTCTTCGAATTCCTCTTCATCCTCAGGCGCAGGCCATATTGGCCTTGTGTACCGGTCTATATACTCACCCATGGCCTGGGCAGCCAGTCTTTTCATCTGCTGATCTGATTCTTCAGCTATTTTGGCCAGGTCGTTCAAGTCTATTTCGATATCCAGTACTTTAAGCAGTACTTTCATCACGGCAAGGGCTGCCTTGGGATTTGGTATTCTCGTAGTGTAGGAAGGGACTTCACCAAGCAGGCATATGCCCTCCATACCTCTTTCCCTTGCGACACCCAGCAAAAGGCCGTTCAGACCGGCGATCTGCAATTTGCCGCGAAGAACAATTTCGAATTTCTTGAGGAAGTTGATAAGAGATGAGTCCGTCGCTACTCCCCAGACTTTCGGCAGTTCAGTATGGTGTATCTTGGCGATAGCAGCCGCAAATGTGTAAATCCGCTGCACTTTAAATTTTTTAGCTATGTCAAGAATGAAATTAGCCAGATCGTAACCCTTGAAAGTCGGCTGTTCATCGCTGATGAAAAAAAGAATGTCTTTCTTACCTGTCGGGTTATGCCAGTAGTAGAACTTGCCCTCAGGGAACTGGGGTTCTTCTACAATATTATCTTTTACCATAACACCGATCGGGTCGAAAAAGGTGAACGGTTCGATCTCGCCGATTTCCTCTGCCCCCAGCTTTTCCCTGAGATAACGGGTTACTATCAGCGCCAGGTTGCCGATGCCCGGCCATGCTGCTATCAGGTCACACGCTTTTGGCCTTGGTTCTTTGCGAAAATTAACTAATTTTTTCATCTGGTTATTTTGATGAGACGGAGATAGCCGGGCAGTAAATGCTCGGCGTTTCAACATAACCGCCAATCCATCTTGAATCGTTGCCTAGGGCGGAGATCTCTTTTAGCAGTTGGTAAACGTTCCCAAAGACCATCGTGTCCTTTACGCGGCCTGTGATCTCCCCATTTTCGATTTTGTAACCCAGCAGGACATTACCGCTGAAATCACCATTCAGAATATTTCCCTGCTCTGCGCCCATCAATTGCTCAATAATTAAGCCTTCTCTTACATCCTTAACCATATCTTGTAATGACCTATCGCCTCCATCTATGACAAGAGCATGAGGTGCGGGCGACGGCATACCCCCGTTACGGTTCCCATTCCCAGTGCTTGTGACTCCCGCCAGCGAAGCAATGTGCAAATCATAGTAAAACTGGGTTATACAGCCATGATTGATGAGAGTGTTCTTTCTGGCTGTAATTCCCTCATCATCAAAGGGTGTACTACCCGGCTGAAAGGGTAACGTGGGATCGTCGCTGAACGAGAACTTGTTATCCAGAACGGTTTGCCCCTTCTTGTCTTTTAGAGGGGAAGCGCCATCGAGGACCATCTTGCCGCTCAGCGCAGAAATCAAAGGCGCAATCAATGCGCCGGATACCCCGTAGGGAGTAAAAATCACCGGGTATGTACCGGATTTAATGGTGGCATTGTTACGGGCCAGATCCAGTTGCCTGATAATCTCGAGTGTTATCGATTCGTGGTCCATAACAGGGTGGCATGAAGTCCTTATGTCCCCAACATAGAGAATGTCTCCGTTCCTCACCAGCATTCCATCGATGCTTATCCCGGAATTAGTGCGTTTATAACGCGCAGATGCGCCGCTGGTGTTGGCTATCGAAAAAGTGGCTGTGCCGTGCGATACACTCCCTTCGCAAATTATACTGGGGGTGTTATCGCAGACCGCTTTTATGACCGTTTCTCCGAGCGAAACCATGCTGTCTATGCTAATCTGCTGGACATCCTGGTCATATACTTCCACATGCCCGTAAGATTGGCTGGAAGGAAATTCAAAATTGACCTCGTAACCAAATTGGCTGGTATCGAGCGCCATTTTTACCAACTCTTCGGGTTCTATAACGCCGCTGGCTTGTGCAAAGCCCACTTTGCCGTTCTTGACCAAGCGAAGTGCTGTGGAAGTCGATTCCTTGGTTTGTATCTGCTTCAGGCGGTTAGCCTCGAATTGTACAGGAGTCCTCCTGGAACTTACCTGGAATACTTCGGCGGCTTCGGCCAATTTACGTGCAATTGACAGTATCCTTTCCACTCACTTACCTCCAACCAGGCAATTCCTGATCCGGATGTGTGGACTACCATTGGAAACCGGCAATGGCGATTGACCGGCTTTCCCGCATCCTCCTCCCTGGTTCATATCCAGGTCGTTGCCTATGGCATCGATATTATCCAGCGTTGTAAAAACGTTACCGGAAAGCACTACAGGCTTGATCATCTCGGCTATCTTCCCGTCCCTGATCATATAGGCTTCGCCTGCGGAGAAAGTGAACATCTCAAGGCTGGTAGTGCCGCCGTACCAGTCCTTTGCATACACCCCTTCCTTGATTCCGCTGATCATGTCCTTGAAAGTGGTGGCGCAGGGTTCAATATAAGTGTTCGTCATCCGAACGATGGGTGGGAAAGTGTAGTTGATCGCCCGGGCGTTGCCTGTTGGGTTTTCTACCATCCTGGCTGCGGTCTCCCTGGAATGAAGACGGCTGTTGAGCACGCCTTCTTTGATAAGGTATGTTTTAGTTGCCGGTGTTCCTTCATCATCATATTTATAACTGCCTCGGTAACCGGGTACAGCAGCCCCATCTACTATATTCAGGTGTTTTCCTCCGAATCTGCGGCCCAGCACCATGACTTCTCTCAACTGCGGGTTCTCATAGATATGGTCAGCCTCTGAAAGGTGACCGAAGGCCTCGTGCACAAAAACCCCGGCTAGTATGGGATCCAGTACGATCGTGTAAGTCCCCCCTTTAACACGTGGGGCGGATAGCAGGGCGACGGCACGTCGGGCAATATCCCGCGCTTCTTCCTGAAGGTTCTCCACCGTCGAAAAATCACCCTTGCTGCCGATACTCAAACCCACCTGCTGTACATCGCCGTCCCGGCTGGCGATGGCAGACAGCCTTAAGTTCAAGTCAATCCGGTTTTGCTCTATGTATGTACCCTCTGACGTTGCCAGTGCGACCTTTTTCTTGCTGTCGCCATAGCTGATGCTAGTCGTTTGTATTTCAGGTGTACCCAGCATCAACTGGTTATACTCGTCCAGCAATCTCTTTTTTGCTGCCAGGGATATTTCCAGCGGGTTTTTCTTGAAACTGGCTTCGACAATATCATTCACCGGCGTGACCGGGCTGAATTTACTTTCCTCTTTGCCAACATGCCGCGCTTGTTCGATTGCGAGCGAGACGTGTTCAGTCAATTTATCGAGATTGTTAAAGCTTACGAATCCCCATCCGCCGCGTACCAGCGCTCTAACATTACCACCTGTGCTGGAGCTTCTGCCCGCTTCTTCAAGACGGTCCCCGCGAAAAATTAGCCGGCTTGAGCTGCTTTCGTCAAGGCGGATTTCTATGTAATCTGCTTTTTGCCCTCTAAGGGCGGAAAGAAGTTTTTCCTTCATAACACCTGCCCGGTTATCAATTTTAGCAGATAAATTCAATATGTGTGAAAGTAGCACTCCACTTCTCAATGGAATACATATAATTACTGATTGACAGTAGCTGAAATCAGCGATAAGATAACACGGTTATAGAAAGAGCAGTTAGTGAGAATCTGATTCATTAAGAGGTGAACATGATTTTCCAGGTTTTTGTTCTTATCGTACTGCTTGTCTTTGCGCTTAACCTTATTTCCAATCTTATCGCATTAAAAAGACCATCGAAATTCGCAAGAATTCCTGATCCGATCCCCTTTGTGTCAGTACTTATCCCGGCCCGTAATGAGGAGACCAATATTGGTAAATGTGTCCTTTCATTAATTCACCAGGACTACGCCAACTTTGAAATAGTTGTTCTTGACGATAATTCAACTGACAATACCGCTGCAATTGTGGCCGCAATGCAGAAAAATACTTCGCACCTGCGTCTTATACATGGCGAGCCACTTCCCGCCGGGTGGGCCGGCAAACCCTTTGCCTGTCACCAATTGGCCACCGAAGCCTCCGGATCATGGTTGTTGTTTGTGGATGCTGACACGGTCCACGAGCCCTTCATGTTGAGGAGCGTGATGGCGATGGCCTTGCAGCATAAGCTGTCATTGTTGTCCGGTTTACCGCGTCAGGTTACATCAGGTTTGCCGCAAAAGATAGTAATGCCGCTCATGTATTTCATTTTGTTGAGCTGGTTTCC